>OCZT010000205.1_pt1 | contig 56831 bp, 25 predicted proteins | sample 1539031 | NCBI WGS metagenome assembly OCZT01 (sample SAMEA3539308, study PRJEB22396) | soil metagenome | biome: tundra; feature: field; material: soil | place: USA | collected 2010-05 | depth 0.15 m
ATATTTTTAATATTCAAACCAGAGTTATTAATTTAAAACAAAAATACGGGAATACTGCCCTGGTGGCCGGAGCTTCAGAAGGTATCGGAGCCGCATTTTCTGCTTGTCTGGCAGCAGGAGGAATGGATCTGGTGCTCATTGCTCGTCGCTCCACTCCCCTGCAACAATTAGCTCATTCATTGGAGAATAATTACAAAGTAAATGTAACATGTATTTCCTGTGATCTGTCAGGAACGGATGCCGCACGACAAATTGAGGAAACATTACAAGGCCTCGAAATTAATATCCTCATCTATAATGCTGCACTCTCATATCTCGGCCCTTTTCTGGAAAATTCATCAGAGAGTCATTTACAGGCTACCAGGGTAAATATGTTAACACCACTGAATCTGGTCCATTTTTATGGAGGGAAAATGGTGAACAGAAAGAAAGGCGCAATAGTGTTAATGACTTCACTTGCCGGACTCCAGGGTAGTGGTTATCTGTCGGTTTATGCTGCAACCAAGGCATTTAACCGGATCCTTGCAGAAACCCTCTGGTACGAGTGGAAAAAATCAGGAGTTGATGTTTTAGCCTGTTGTGCAGGCGCTACAGCGACTCCGGGTTTTAAAAATACCAAACCCGAAAAAAGCGGATTTTTTGCTCCACGGGTCCTTAAACCTGAAGAGGTTGCAAACGAATGCTTGAGAATGCTGGGCAGACAGCCTTCATTCATAACAGGGAGGGCTAACAGAGCTGCATCATTTATCATGCAAAAGATACTGCCGCGTAAAATGGCTGTTAACATCATGGGAGATACCACAAGGAAAATGTATAGACTTTAATAAGGAGTCAGGCGGGAGGCGGGAGGCGGGAGGTTAAGGGAGAGTTATAGGTTGAGGTTGAGGTTGAGGTTGAGGTTGAGGTTAATAAATAAAAGGAATTATCCGGTAGGGAACTTTCTTTTTGTACTCTTTCCAAAGTTCTCCGTATTTTAATGTACAACGCTTATCGTCGTCTCTCTGACGTGTTAACAGCAGAATAATATAATACAATGGATACAACCATGGTCCAATTAAAGAAGGATGACCTGTACAAAGAATTATACCTGATGCCATTAATATTTCACCACAGTAATTAATATGCCTGCTGATTCCCCAGAAGCCGTTTACCAACAGGGAATTATTCCCATCCGAAATAGTTTCAGGAATTATCGAGAGAAATGATCTTCCCGGATCTTTCTTGAAAAAATACTTCTGCAAATTAGCGCCACGCGATAATATCCATCCTGTAAAAAAAATCAATACATACAAAGATAATAACCAGGAAGGAGTGTGAGCAACAGGCAAATCTACTGTTGACCATAAAAAAATAGAATAAAAATATGGATAGAAGACCATACAACCCCATCCAAGCTTGAAACCCACTCTTTCTGCAAATAAATCATAAGTGTACAGATGAACCTCCTCGAAGACGAAATAATCTATTATGAAAAAAGTAAGCAAGGCAGTTGAAAGAATGATCCCTGCTGATGCCTGATCACCATACCGCATACAATGATGAGCTGTAAAACTCAGTGCATTCAGTTCCAGAATGGTTGCCCCTGTTAAATATAGCCACATTTTTGCATCCGCCAGTCCACCGCGGAATTGGAGGTTTTCTATCCGTCCAAAAAAAAGATCCGACATGAAAGAATTGCTTACAGGCGGATATCGCATAACAACGGCAAGGGAAAAAATAATACCTGATAAACATGCTCCGGCCAGGCAGTACCACCTGTAATTATAAAGCCAGTCAAAAGGAACAATATCAAAATAACCCAGTAAAAACCATGCTAAAATTACTGTGAGGAAAACCTGCATGCCATTAATATGATATTTCAGTTTTTCACTGGAGTTAGTTTTGGTAACATAACCTGTTACCCATCTTCCGGGTAACAGAGTATTCAGAACAAAAATAAATATTGCAATAACGACAGGAGCCAAAAAACCAATGGGCTTATTCATGGTAATAAGTTATACCCTAAAATTATAATAAAAACAACATATTTTAATACAACCGGCATAACAAAATATCCTATTCTATATATATATGCTTTTCTTTGTCCCTGACTGGTCTCTTCATCATTAAGCCTCTCCTCTTTCCCCAGTCTCCCAGTCTCCCCATCTTCTTCCTTATCATCTTCCAAACAGTCTCCTGAAAAAACCCCTCTTCTTATTTTTCACTTCTTTGGTGCCTTCGTCGCGATAGATTTTTTTGTTATGGAAAAGATCCATGAATTTGTTAATTATATTTTTCTCTTTAAAATCAGGACAATCAAGTGCTCCCTGCAATTCCCCGGGAAGATCAGGAAAGGGGCTTATAAGTTGATGCGAAAGGGTGTCATTTTTCTGAACTTTTTTTAATGTAAGTGCCACAAGAGGTAATGCAAGAGTGCTTCCGGAACCATATGACCCGTTATTGAAATGAATAGCCCGCGATGAAGCCCCTACCCTGGTAACAATAACAAGATTTGGATTGAATGCAGTAAACCAGGCATCGGAAAAATCCTGTGATGTTCCTGTTTTTCCTGCAATCGGCAGATTAATACCGTATTCACTGCTCATTGCTGACCCGGTTCCCTCCCTTACAGCTTTCTGTAAAATCGCACTGATCAGAAGAGATGATCTTTCGGTAAGTACTTTCTCTTTTTGATTATTGAATTGATTCTGCCAGATAATTTTACCATCGGGACTTTTGATAGATATAATATTTTGTGGTTCAATCCTGTATCCACCGTTGGCAAAAGCTGAATAGGCCACCGCTGTTTCCAGGATGCTTCCTTCGGCAGTTCCAAGGGCTAGTGCCGGCGTGTTAACCAATGCAAAGGAAAATCCCAGTTTTCTCCACAAAGTATCACAATTCTCAAAGCCTACATTTAAAAACAAATTGTATGTCGGGATATTCATAGAGTGAACAAGTGCTCCGGCCAGTGAATACTTACCACCATTGATGTGATCATAATTTACAGGACTCCACTCATCAACTCCTGTAGGAGGAACCGAATCATTATCAAGATACTGACATGGTTGCATTCCCAGTTCAAAAGCCTCAGCATAGAGAACAGGTTTGAATGTTGAAGCAAGTTGTCTCCGGGCTAATATCTGATCGTACTGCTGCGATTTGAAATCGATACCACCCACCCATGCCTTGACAGATCCGTTCTGAGGGTCCATGGCAAGAAGACCTGCGTGCAATATTAATAGTGCCTGTTTCAGGCTGTCAGCAACAGTAACTGAATCGGAACGCGAACCATTCCAGTCAAATATCTGTCTTATATTGATTTCACCGGCACGCTTCTCCAGATTCAGGTTTTTAAGTTCCTGCTTAACAAGCTGGCCAATCAGTTTTTTACCCGAGGGAGTCTGATATTGCTCTCTGAGTCTCTTCTGCATCACGGAGAGATGTTCGCGAAAAGATTCCAAAGCATATTTCTGAAGAGTAAAATTCAAGGTGGTTGTAATAGTCAATCCATCCTCCTCAATATTCCACTTTTCCCCGGTAACCGATTGAACACTTCGCAATATTTTCTCAGACTCATTTTTTACATGAATCAGAAAGTAATCTGCAGGTCCATCTGATTCTATATCTCTAAAATTCTGAATCAAAGGCAGTTTACAGAGCGAATCCGCCTGAGATGCTTTGAGATAGTTGTATTTCACCATCTGCCTGAGAACTACATTTCTTCTTGCAACAGCGTTTCCTGGATGGAGACGAGGATTATACAGGGTGTTCGCTTTCAGCATTCCAACCAATACGGCAGATTCTTCTGGTTTAAGAAGTTCAACTTTTGAATTGAAGTACCTTCGTGATGCAGTTCCGATACCAAAAATATTCTCTCCGAATGAAACTGTATTAAGGTAAAGCGTCAGAATTTCTTCTTTGCTGAATGATTTCTCCAGACGATGGGCGAGTATTACTTCTTTTGTTTTGGTAATAAGAAGAGTTAGTATTCCTGTTCTTTTTCTTCCAAACATGTTCTTTGCCAGTTGCTGCGAAATAGTGCTGCCCCCTCCCGAACTACGGTCATTAAGTATAACCGTTTTGAAGAGAACCCTTAAAAGGCTGCGTGAATCAATGCCTTTATGCTCAAAGAAACGTGAATCTTCTGTTGCAATCAGGGCATTAATAAGATTCGCGGGAATTTGTCCGTAAGAAATATTTGTCCGGTTTTCAGAGAAGATATTGCCAATGAGTATACCTTCTGAAGATAATACTGATGTTGCCGCTGCATTCTTAAAGTTCTGCAGTTCCTTTTTGGTTTGCAGATGGCCGAATACTCCCGAGTATACAGCAACCACAAAAACGACCGGTAAAAAAAGTATTACCAGGGCACTTATAATGAGGGTCTTCCAGTTTTTCTTTAACATTAATTGACAGCAAAATTAACGCACTGAACAAGATCATAGTGTTTATCGGGAAGTAAAACCTGAAGTTGTCCTTTTCGATGCAGATGTCACCGGTCAGATGACCTGTCCGGTTAAGCTTATCATGAAAAAAGTAGATTATTATCTATCGCTTAATTATTAATTTTTTAATTCTCTTCCATTAATTTCATTGTAAATTGTTATATTTCAGATATTTATGAAGTCTGAAACTAGAGTTTGCTTATTTCAATAACATCTCCTTTTGCCATGGATAGATCATATTCGTAAACCTTCTTCTGTGTAGGAGAAGATGATGAAATATCGTTATGTATCAAAGGTTTACCTATTTCAGGCATTTTATAGAACTGGTTGGGGTTTTGACCCCGTGCTTCCTTCAGACCTTTGCCTTTTAATGGTACATATGAACGCAGGCGGCAGTTTCCTCCTAATGAAGATTTAATTTTAGCCGAAGTAATTTCACCATCTCCCCACTGAATATCTACTTCAAAACCTCCTCTGGCTTTCAGTCCTTTTACACTGCCATTTTTCCATGCATCGGGTAAAGCCGGTAACAAATGAATAGCTCCATCCTGGCTCTGTAACAGCATTTCAGCAATACCCGAAGTACAACCAAAATTACCATCAATCTGGAAAGGAGGATGAGCATCGAAAAGATTTGGATAGGTACCTCCACTTTGGCTTCTTCCTGACCTTACAGTCGGTTTTAACTGATCTGTAATGAGTTTATATGCATGATTGCCATCAAGAAATCGAGCCCAAAGGTTTACTTTCCAACCCATCGACCATCCTGTTGATTCATCACCCCGGGCTATGAGGGAAGTTCTTGCTGCAGAGAATAATTCCGGTGTCCTGTAAGGTGAAATCTGATTCGACGGGAAAAGACCGTATAAATGAGAAACATGGCGGTGGTTGTCGTTCTGACTATCCCAATCATACATCCATTCTTGTAATTGTCCCCATTTCCCGATCTGCATTGGGGGAAGACGTTTCACTTCTTCTTCCAGTTTTACGATCAGCTCTTTATCAGTATTCAGAATTTGTGCTGCTCTGATAGTCTTTGTGAAAAGATCAAAAACCAGTTGATTGTCCATGGTGGTTCCTGCAGAAATTGAAGCATCAGAGTGGACGGATGGCGCATTTTCAGGAGAAACAGACGGGCAGACCACCAACCATTTATGATCAGGTTCTTCAACCAGGAAGTCGAGGAAAAAAACCGAGGCTTCTTTCACAATCGGATAAACTGATTTTAAAAACTCTTTATTCCCGCTAAAATCATATTTATCGAATAAATGCTGGGAAAGCCAGGCTCCACCCATGGGCCACATACCCCAGAAAGCACCGTCTATCGGACCATTAATTCGCCAGATATCAGTATTGTGGTGCAGTACCCATCCCCGGGCACCATACATATCTGTTGCCGTTTGTCTGCCTGTCTGAGAAAGTTCCTGCACCATCTTTATGAGTGGTTCGTTCATCTCAGTAAGGTTGGTTATTTCTGATGGCCAGTAGTTCATCTCGGTATTTATATTTACCGTGTATTTGCTATCCCAGGGCGGAGTGAGCTGGTCATTCCAGATACCTTGCAGGTTGGCAGGCTGGCCGCCAGGCCTTGACGCAGAAATTAACAGGTAGCGACCGAATTGAAAGTATAAAGTCACCAATTGAGGATCATTGCCTTTGGCAAATTGTTCAAGACGGATATCTGTAGGATTTTTTACTGAATCCGTTAGCCCCAAATCAAGACTTACCCTATTGAAATATTTTTGATAATCAGCAATGTGGTCTTTTAATGCCTGATCGTAATTTTTTTTCAGAGCATTCTGCAGGTATGCGGTTACCCTTTCATCGGCATTAGCGCTGATATCGTTATAATTCTTAAAATTAGATGCAATGGAAATATAAATAGTGGCAGCATTGGCGTTGGTTACATTCAAAGAGGTATCATTGGACGATACAGCGCCTCCTGTAGTTAATATCTTCACTTTGGCTTCAAACTGAACATTACCTTTTACTTTCTCAAAATCGTTTGTTTTTCCCGATAAAACCAGTTCATCATTGCCTTTAGTTGAGATATCAACTTTTGACGGCCTGTCCATCGTTGCTGAAAAGCTAATTGAACCTGGTTTGTCGGCAGAAATCCTGACAATGATCACCTGGTCGGGGAATGAAGAAAATACTGTAGTTTTATAATTTACCCCGTTCAGAATAAATCGCGATGATACCATGGCTTTTTCGATATCAAGCTCCCGATAATATCCGGAATAATTTTCATGGCCCGGGAATAAAAGTCTAAGATTCCCTACTGTCTGGTAAGGCATTCCATGAGAAGTTTTACTGATGAATTTTGCATTTACCAGGTCCTGCGCTTCTTTATATTTGCCTTCAAAAATTAGTTTTCTGACTTCAGGTAATTCCTCTTTAGCGTCGGGATTATCGTTGCGGTTAGGCTGCCCGGCCCAAACTGTGTTTTCATTAAGCTGAATAACTTCCTTAGATGGGTCTCCATATACCATGGCGCCTAAACGTCCATTTCCGACAGGCAGAGCTTCAACCCATTGTTTGGCAGGGTGTAAATACCAAAGCTTTAAGTAAGTGTCGCTTTGGGCAATTCCATTAATAATTATACCTGAGAGTATACAGATGAGCATTATTTTTTTATTCAACATTTTTTCAATTTTTCAAATTTTTAATAAATGAGTATCGGTTTTCAATAATAAGTTATTTTAAACAGGTAAATATCAATTATTTAATAACATGAACTCACCCCAACCCCTCTCTGCTTCGCAAAGAGGGGCAAAACACTATACTCCCCCTTCTTTTGCCTGCAAGAGAAGGGGGTTGGGGGGATAAGTACATGAAGAACGTATAAATGATTTATTCTATTAATATTCATCCCTGATAGTCATATTCTAATAAATGAATTTGCCGGTCATAAATGAACTATCCTATCCTGTTCTGTTTTGGGCTATAAATCTATTAATTATTTATTCCACTGCCAGTAAACTTTAAAGAATTTTTTACCTGAAAGAATTCCCAACCCATTTCCTGAAAAGTAAAATGTCAATAAATATATCAGCCCCTTTTAATATAAAATTCAATTATATTTAAACTGTTTTAAATCTGTGATTAAAAACTAATATCTGATTTTATGAAAAGGACAACCACTGTCAAGAACGCATTATTTATTGCCTTGATGACTAATCTAATCCTTCAAACTTCCTGCTCAAGTTCAGATCCAAAATCCACTGATAAAAGAGAAATGGTATTGTGGTACAATAAACCTGCTGACATTGTGTGGCTTGATGGATTATTCATAGGGAATGGTTATATGGGCGCCAATGTATTCGGAAAGATACGTAACGAAAGGATTGCCCTGAATGAATCAACATTCTGGTCGGGAAGGCCACATGATTATGACGATCCGGATGCAAACAAATATTTTGGGAAAATAAAGGATCTTGTCTTTGCCGATAAATTCAAGGAGGCAGAGAAAATGGTTAATGAACACTTCTATGGAAAGCCTGCAGCACAGCAGGCGTATCAACCTATAGGGGATCTGCTCCTGAACTTTAATGTGACTGGTGATTCCATAAAGGATTACCGTCGTGAGCTGGATATGGAAACCGGCGTAGTAAAAATTACTTATACCGAGGGCAAGGTAAAGATGACCCGCGAAATATTTATGTCCTATCCCGACCGGGTGATGGTAATGAAAGTATCGGCAAACAAACCTGGCATGATATCACTTGAAGCAAAACTTAAGAGTCCTTTTTTGGAGAAAACAACTGCAAAAGATGGTAAACTGACTATGGACGGTACATGGAAATATCTTCCCAAAACAGTTAATGATCTTATTGCCAAGGTTGAAGGGACCGGACTCAATTTTCAGACTTCACTGGTTGCTATACCAGAAAAAGGAAATATGTCATCGACCGATTCAAGCCTTGTTATTAAAAAAGCCAATTCGGTTACATTCATGCTTACAGTTGCAACAAGCTTTATAAATTATAAGGATATTACCGGAGATCCGGCAGCCACCTGCGAAAGAATTATGGCTGGAGTCAAGGGGAAAGACTTTAATGCTTTGAAGGATACACATATAAAAGATTTCACCGGGTTAATGGGAAGGGTCCATTTAAATATTGGCGACCCTTTGATGAATCAGAAGACAACTAATGAAAGGATAGCTGATCTCAAGAAAGGAAAATCCGACCCGGATCTTTTAGCCAAAATATTTCAATTTGGCCGTTATATTCTCGTTTCAAGCAGCAGGGAAGGCAGCGAACCTGCAAACCTGCAGGGAAGATGGAATGAGTCTTTGCTGCCAAACTGGGGCAGCAAATATACCATAAACATTAACACGGAAATGAATTATTGGCCTGCTGAGGTCACTAACTTGTCTGAATGTCATATACCATTATTTAATATGATCAGGGATCTTTCTGTAACCGGAGCAAAAACGGCAAAAACATATTATAATGCCGGAGGATGGGTGGCGCATCATAATACTGATCTTTGGAGGGGTACTGCTCCTGTTGATGCAGCAAGGTATGGTATGTGGCCGGTAGGTGGAACATGGCTTTGTCTTCATATTTGGGAACATTATCAATTTACAGGAGATGTCGAATTCCTAAAAAAATACTACCCAATTATGAAAGGTTCGGCTCAATTCCTGATGGATATTATGACAATTGAACCAAAACATAAATGGCTGGTCATTCCTTTCTCAATGTCACCTGAACAGGGATATTTTACCAGCGATAAAGCGCCGGAGACATTTTTATCTTCCACAACAACAATGAATATTGGAATGATCAGAGATCTGTTCCCACATATCATAGAAGCAGAAAAGATATTAAATATGGATCAGGAGTTCGGTACAAAACTCGCCAAGGCAATGCAAAAGATCCCTCCTTATCAGATTGGGAAAGACGGCCTTCTCCAGGTATGGATTGAGGACTGGAAAAGAGGTTCGGAGGGTCATAATATGTCAGCCAACTTTGGATTCTATCCTGGCAACTCTATAACATTAAGGGGAAATCCCGAAATAGCTGCAGCTATTGAGAAATGGCTGGAACCGCGTAAGATAAATACCGGATGGTGGAACGGCGTCTGGGATATATGCGATTGGGCAAGGCTTGAAAATGGTGAAAAGGCTGAAAGAGTTATAGGGGATTTTTTCCGTTCCAGCTCAAGCAGAGGAGGACTAGGAAATAATCTTCAAAATAGCGGAGCTTACCAGTCAGATTCTAATTTCGGATATACCGCTGCTGTTGCAGAATGCCTGCTGCAAAGCCATGCAGGTGAAATCTCCCTATTGCCGGCACTACCGCCAACCTGGAAAGATGGATCAGTATCGGGACTAAGGGCAAGAGGAGGATTCGAAGTCAGCATTGAATGGAAGAACGGAAAATTGACTAAATCCTTGATAAAGTCCCTGCTTGGCAATCCATGTGTTGTCAGGGTTAACGGAAAAACCACAAATTACACTCCCGCTAAAGGAGAAACAATTGCAATACAGGGCAGTTAATCTGATCTTTAATTATCATATGTTTCAGCAGATCTGTACATCAAATGCACATTGTCTTTATGCGTTGGCCTGATGTGTTAACAGGCCTTTTTGGTAACGAACAGGTAATTTTTCCAAACCACAGTCCTGTATAAAATATTTCTTAACTTTAGTGCCCTATTATTTAACTCCTTAATTCCAATAAAATGAAAACAAAAATTGCCAGATTCTTTTTTCTGATTCTCACCTGTTTTGCCATAATAGCTTTCGTGCCTGGCAGTGATACTGCAAAAAAACCTGCTTATCTCGACACAGCTTATTCTTTCCGTGAAAGGGCTGCTGACCTTATTTCGAGGATGACTCCTGAAGAAAAGCAAAGCCAGTTAGGAAATACCATGCCTCCTATTCCCCGCTTGGGAATTAATAAATACGATGTCTGGGGTGAAGCCCTGCATGGAGTATTGGGCAGGAACAATAACAGCGGGATGACAGCAACCTCATTTCCAAATAGTGTTGCAGTTGGGGCCACGTGGGATCCTGAATTGATCAAGCATGAAACTTCAGTCATCGCTGATGAGGCCAGAGGCTTCAACCATGATCTCATTTTTACCCTTACCTACTGGTCTCCTGTTGTAGAACCAGTCCGCGATCCAAGGTGGGGAAGAACCGCGGAATCATTCGGAGAAGATCCATTTCTCGTTTCGAAGATAGGAGGTGGCTTTGTTCAGGGATTAATGGGAGATGATCCACGTTATCTGAAAGCAGTACCATGCGGGAAACATTACTTCGCGAATAATTCAGAGTTTAATCGTCATACAGGAAGTGCTGATATGGATGACAGGGACATGAGAGAGTTTTATCTCCTTCCATATAGAACGCTTATTGAAAAAGATAATCTTCCGGCAATTATGACAGCATATAGTTCCGTAAATGGCGTCCCGATGTCGGCCAGCAAATTTCTTGTTGATACCGTTGCAAAGAAAACCTACGGCTTAAATGGATACGTCACAGGAGACTGTGGTGCCATATCTGATATTTTATCGGGTCACCATTATGCAAAAAGCAGAACAGAGGCAGCATCAATGGGTCTTAAATCAGGTGTTGACACTGATTGTGGCGACATCTTTCAGACAAGCGCTCTCGATGCAATAAAAGAGGGATTGATCACTGAGGATAATATGGATCTGGCCCTGATCAATATATATACAATAAGGATGAGGTTGGGCGAATTTGATCCTAAAAACATAGTAACCTATGCAGGTATCAAACCTGGTATAATTAATGACCCCTCTCATAATGATCTCGCAGTTGAAATTGCAACCAAAACACCAGTTCTGTTAAAGAATAATGTTGTTGCCAAAACAGGCAGAAAAGCATTGCCTATCAATGCAAATGATATAAAAAAAATAGCTGTATTAGGGCCGCAAGCGGAAAAGGTTGAATTAGGAGATTATTCAGGAGAAGCTGAACCGGCCTTTAAAATTACACCCCTGGCAGGAATTAAGAATTATATTGAAAAGAATAAAATAAATACTGAAATAGTATATAGTTCAGGTGGAAATACTACAAGAAGAACCGATTTCTTTACCATGATCAGTTTCTCGACTGTTATTAAAGGTGGGGCTGTTAAGGAATATGATGCAACAAAATTCGATTCTTCTTCAAAGGGTTTAATTACATCCGCACGGTTTGGGCAGCCTTCAGTAAGAGGAATCAAGGATGGCGACTGGACATTGTACAATAATGTTGATATTACCAATGTAGATTCAATAAGATTCAACATGACCGTTTCCGGTAATGGTGGATTACTCGAAATACGGGTTGGTTCTGCAACAGGTAATATCCTTGCTTCACAAAAAGTTGCCGGTAGTCAGCAAAGCGGAGGATTTGCAGGTTTTGGAAGATCAAAAATTGTTCCGGTTAAAATCAATACATTGGGTATTGCAGGACCGCAAACCATTCTCCTTGTTTATCACGAACCGGAAGTACAGGCCATAGATAAAGAAACTCTTGACATGGCTGCTTCTGCAGATGTAGCAGTTATTTTTGTTGGCACTGATCAAACTACGGGAAGAGAAGAATCTGACAGGTTCTCAATAACATTGCCTGGTAATCAGTATGAACTGATTAAATCAGTAGCTGCTGTTAATCCAAATACCATTGTCGTAATGCAGGGAATGGGAATGGTTGAAGTTGAACAATTCAAAAATAATCCAAATGTTGCTGGTATTATCTGGACCGGTTACAATGGTCAGGCACAGGGTACAGCAATAGCTAAGATCTTATTTGGCGAAGTAAATCCGGGTGGGAAACTGAATGTTACCTTCTATAAATCTTTAAATGACCTTCCTGAATTCACAGATTATACATTGAGAGGGGGAGCTGGAAAGAACGGCAGGACCTACTGGTATTTTAACAAGGACGTTTCCTATGAATTCGGATACGGACTTTCTTATACCACATTCGGATACAGCAATTTCGCTATCAGCAAGAGTGCAATTACTCCAAATGATAAGATAACGGTTGATGTAGATGTGAAGAATACAGGCGCAGTCGACGGAGATGAAGTAGTACAAATTTACGTCAGAACTCCCGACAGTCCTGCATCACTCGAAAGACCTATAAAGAGACTTAAGGGATTCCAGAGAGTAACAATACCGGCAGGTCAGACAAAAACAGTATCGATAAAAATTGATTGTGCAGATCTGTGGTTCTGGGATACAAAGAATAAAAGGATAATGTTCGATCAGGGCAAATACATATTTGAGATCGGCGCATCATCAAAAGACATTAAAGGCACTGTAGAGGCAAGCATGAGTGGCACATATGCCCCGGTATTGAAAACTGTTGTCGCAGAATGCGGCAAGGTAGTTTTCAGACCAGGCAATACAGCTCAGACAAGTGTAACAGCATCAATGTCGGACGACAGCTTCTTTAATATCAGGAATGCACAGGTAACTTATAAGAGCAATAATCCGGAGGTAGCGAGTGTTGATAATAAGGGAATGGTGACAGCGAAGGAAGTTGGAACAGCAACTATATTCGCATATGTTACAGTCAATGGGAAAACCTTATCGAACAGTTATTCTCTTAAGGTAATGCCTGATCTGAGACCGGCAGCAATTACTGTTAATGGAAAGAATATTACAGGTTTCAATCCTGCCATTAAAGCTTACAGTTATCTCCTGGAAGGTGCAACTACTACTCCTGCTGTCGGTGCGACTGCCGCCGGTGCAAATGTTTCAGTTGATGTTGCACAGGCCAGTGGGGTACCCGGGAACTCAACAGTAACTCTGACTGATAATATCACAGTTGAGAAGAATATTTATATTGTGAACTTCGGGACAAAGTCTGTGAGCGATGAATTCAATAGCGGTACTCTGGCTAAGCAATGGAGCTGGGTAAGGGAAAATGCTTCAAACTGGAGTCTTTCAAAGAAATCAGGATCCCTGTTAATTACCAGCGAAAAAGGTGATATTGTTTCGTCAAATAATAATGCGATGAACATTCTTCTGCAAAGTGCTAATACTGACTGGACAATTGAATCAAAAATAGTATGCTCAAGAAAACCATCAGGATCCCAGAATGCTGGAATTCTGGCGTACCAGGATGACGATAATTTTATAAAACTGGTTTACAAGGCCAGTAATGCAAGATTTGGAATGTTCGGTCCCGGAGGAACAGGAGTTCAATCCGGCTCAGTTGACATGGTAATAGAAAAGGATGGTTACCAGAAATCCGGAGCAACTCTTAGTATGGCAGATATAATAAAAGATGACAATACTCTGATTCTGAAGCTTGAGAAAAAAGGCAGTCTTTACTCTGTATCCTGCTCATCGGATGGTAAAGATTTCACAACTATTGGTACGGCAGACATTATATTAAAGGATGTGAAAGCCGGAATGATAATCTGTGACGGTGTTGCTCCGGCCAGAGGTGGTTTCCCCGGGATGGAACAGCCAACCAATCAGCCCCAGACACCTTTTGAGGTTGCATTCGATTATTTTCACATCGTCAATAAAGGCTTGAAGTAGGCCCTGATATTGGATCGTTTATCGAATATTATGAACTGATTTCATTTCAGACATTTACGTTAATCCCCTGGTAAATATTTTGCCAGGGGATTTATTCACCCGATCAGTATAATTCGCTTGTTCTGAAAGGAGATGCAGGTAACCCTTCTTTGTTGTACAAATTTGGCCTGAGTGGATTATTTTCCCATGCATATCTTACTGCAACCGGATTGATAACATCATCATTCCAGACAATAATTTTATCCTTCACAATTTTTGCTTTAGCCGGAAAATATTCGTTGTCAACTCCGCATATTTCAAAACACGTTAATTCTTCGTTATTTTTTGAAGTCAACCCTTTTCCTGCATTTGTGAAAGCTAAGATTACTTTATTGTTACTGATTTTCATTGACTCATAAATAGGTCCTGAGTAAACAATTCCCTTTTCACCATAAGCTGTTTTTTGAGCCGCCAGGGCAAGCCGGTAACCAAGATCCTTTTTATTCACCGGATGAATATCATTGCCTTCACCGATGTCGATTGAAACAGACATTCCTGTATGTGGTATCGATAAAGCCTTAAGCTGACTCTCACGAAAATAAGCCCAGTCATATTTTGTTGTCTCAACATTCACTTCTACAAAATTTGGAAGTTGAACATATAAAAATGGGAAATTACCCTGATGCCAGTTATATCGCCAGTCTTTTATAAGTAATTTAAACAGATCATAATGTTCAAATGCACGGCTTGTATTAGATTCTCCCTGGTACCACAGAACACCTTTAATTCTGTAATTCAGTATTGGTGCAATCATGCTGTTGAATAATCCTGTGGGAATCTTTCCGGTGAATAAACGATCCTCCAGAGGCTCGGCTGCAGCTCCAACCCTATACTTCCATTCTCCTTCCAGGTTGAAAGTGTCATTATTAGCTAATATATCATATTGTTTCCCCGGTACAAACCCGCCATGACGTATATAATTTATAACCCGGACAACAATTGTATTTTCACCTTCTTTCAATAAATCAACTGGAATTTTATATGTCCTCTCTGAATATTGAGAACCTGTAGATCCGACAAAACGACCATTAATAAAAACAGAATCAGCATCAGCTATCCTTCCTAATTTTAATATTGCGGGAGTTCCAACCACGCTGGCAGGAATATTGATTTTTCTCCTGAACCATAAAACGCCATTAACAGGTCCGGCTTTTGTATCAGCCCAGTATCCGGGCACATGCAATGTTTCCCAATCGCTTGTATTAAGTTCGGGATCATACCAGGATTTTTGAGGATTTTTATAGCCTTCATCATTTTGCCTTAACTGTCTGTTCCAGGTTCTGACTCTTTCATCATCCATTTTACTGATTTTTTCAATATAGCCTGACACTTTAAATTTCTGTACATCCTCAAAATATTTCGGGAATGATTTAATCGATTCTTCACTTATCCAAGCTTCTGCTGAAGAACCGCCCACAGAGGCATTAATCAGTCCTATCGGCACTTTGTAGATTTCATAAAGTTTTTTTGCGAAATAATAACCTGCAGCTGTAAAATTCAGGACACTATTAGGATTAGCATACTGCCATTTTCCGGATCTGAAATCTGTTCCTTTTGCTTTTAAACTAAATCCCTGGGACACCATAAACTGCCTGATAAATTGATTTTCCGAATTCTTAATGTCATCCGGATAAATACTAACCAGTCCTCTCATTGAGAATTGCATATTTGATTGTCCGGAGCATACCCAAACATCACCTACCAGTATATCATTAATTGTGGTGGAATTGCTTGCATTGATTTGCATCACATAAGGTCCGCCGGCTTTTAATTCCGGAAGCATTACCTCCCATTCGCCATTACTGTTTGCAGTTGTATGGTATGTCGAACCAATAAATTGGATTACAATCTTTTCGCCTGCAGAAGCCCAGCCCCAGATTTTCACATTAGTATCCCGTTGTAAAACCATACCGTCACTAATAAGTTTTGGTAATCTGACCTGACTATAGGATATAACTGGAATCAGAAAAAGGAATAAAATCAGATTTTTCAGTTTTAAACTTGTACTCATATTATAAATCCTCCATTGATATCATGAAAATTTTCAAAATTGAATGCCATAGAAATATAAATGATCGCCAGCCTGTAGACAGTATCGTTCTTTATTGAGTAAGGAAAAGAAGACAGGCGTACGATAAAAAAAGGGGGAATACTCACTGGTATCCCCCCTCCATTTTTTACATAACGTCAAGATAACATTACATTACTAAAAATGTAATCTGATTCCTATGCATTAATTGTAAGCCGTATTTTGATCGCACAAGTGGTTTTTCAACAACTCGTCCGTTGGAATCGGCATATCCATCTTCAGAAGAACGAAATCAAAATTACGGTAAGTATGATATGTATCCTGTACCCGAGCGTCAGTGTTCGGATAACCTACCAATTTTGGATAATTGATGTTAATGTGATCCTCAATAAACCCGGAACGAATCAAATCCTGAGCAAGACACCATTCAGCATTGAATTCCTTACGACGTTCCTGGCCCAGGGCTACCAACCATACCGGAGAAGCAAAACCTTTATCAGTTTTTAACTGAGTATAATAAGTCTGCGCATCAGGAACAGTTACTGTTGCTGTATTGAATGGAAGAGGATAAGTTGTAGGTTTCACTATATCCGTAGCACCGTTACCGATAAAGAATGCAGCCATGCTTTGATAATAAGGAAGGTATGTAGCAGTTAGAGCAGCTGTCTTACCAACTTCCTGATTACCCCAGGCACGGTCACGAATTTGATTAATATAGCCCCATGCGGTTGCATCACTGGCGCCATTCAAATGGAACAGGCATTCTGCGCGGTCTAATAAAACATTTGAATAACGTTTGTAATAAATCTGTTGCGGGGCCCATGGTGCCTGATAGTTTGCACGGGTTGTACGGAAATATTTTAAAGTCCAGATGGAAGGAGCAGCTTCACCACTCATTAAGAAATGATAATGAGTATTTAATGAATCTCCAACTGAATAATTTACCTGATTATATGGATTATAACCATAACCAGTGCCTGGGGCAGATCTCCATAAAGGATTAATATTTGTTACTTTACCGGTAACAGCTGAAGCTTCACGACGTTTATCGCCTGGTTCATAACAACTCCACCATTCCCATGAAAGGTACAAGGTACCCCATCCACCTACAGATGGAGGAGCTACAAAATGGACCATCCAGTTGTGAGCTTGCGATAGATTGGACCATTGGTTCCATTGCGAACCTTCGTCAAGAACTTCTTCCCAGATACATTCTTTTGTCCAGACAGCTCCCGGATCCCACAAAGTGGTGAAAGAAGCATTTAATGCGTATTTACCACTATTGATTACTTGTAATAAAGCATCTGATGCTAACTGGTAGTTAGCTGCAGCCTGATCAGGAACACGATATGCTTTCCACATATAAGCTTCGCCAAGGTATGAAAGAGCAAAACCTTTAGTACAACGTCCATACTGTCCGCCCATTGGATCCCAGTCAAGTTCATCAACTGCTGCTGTTAAATCAGCAATGATGAAATCCCACATTTCTGTGAAATCTTTTGCACGGGCTTTTTGCGGAGTGTTAATATAGTTTTCTCCTGTTGCCAGCATAGGTACACGACCGAAAGCTTTTGCCAGCCACATATAGTAGAAAGCACGTATGCACCTGGCCTGACCATCGAGCGAAGTTTTTAAAGCAGAAGAAACTTTATCTGCTGTAGCAAGACCGGCCAGGAAATCGTTGGCACGGGAAATTGCTGTATAGGCCTGTTTCCAACCGCCCAATAGTTCCGGGCTACCGGGAACCCAGGCTTGCTGGTTCCAGTCTTTGTCCCATCCTGTTGCCTGAGTATCCATTGTTGGGTGGCCACCTATAAACAAGTTCGGTTTAATACCCCAGTCTCCGTCGATATTTGTCGGAAGCATCATAGTGTAACAACCAACAAGACCAGCCGTAGCATCAGCGTCCGACTTAAACATTTGATCTGCAGCCAAAATGGAATAGTGAGATACTGACAAATAGTCCTTATTGCAGGAGGTTATCCCTAACAGAAATAACACACTTGCACCTGTAATAAATATTTTTGATTTATTTTTCATAATGTTAATCTATATTTATGTGTAACAATTAGAATTGAATGTTCAAACCTACTGAATAAATTCGTGGGTTAGGATAACGGCCTGTATCCAAACCGGTATAGAGCACACTTCCTTGTCCGGCTTCGGGGTCACCATATTTGTTGTAACTGGAGATGCAGACTAAGTTTTGAATAGAAGCGTAGATACGAGCACTTTCAATACGTATTGGAGTCAACAGGCTCTTACTAAAATTATAACCAATCTGAACATTATTGATTTTCAGGTAATCACCTTTTTTAACCCATTCGTCAGAACCACGCATATTGTAATTCAAATCCAGGAATGACAATCTGGACATAGTAGTGCTAGGATTATCAGGCGTCCATGCAGTTGTTGCAACCTCTTTTAAAACGTTAGGAGTGAAACCGTTATCACTCGGGAACATGTTAGATAATACCATTGCAGAGTAAGAATAGATTTTTGCGCCATATACTCCATTACAGAAAATTGAGATATCCCAATTCCTATAAGCAGCGTTTAAGTTCAAACCGTAGTTTAACTTAGGGAAACCATTACCTAAGATAGTCATATCCTTATCACTAAGAAATCCATCACCATTAAGGTCTTTATATTTAAAATCACCAGGAACAGTAGCTGACCCATTATTGTATCCACCAGGGTGACCTGCAGCAACAGCAGCAGCATTGGCAGCATCAATTTCAGCCTGAGATTGGTATACACCTTCTACTTCGTAACCATAGAAGGAACCTACGGCGTAACCTTCGCGACATATTGAGTGACTGTTCCAGTGCGTGCCTGAAGGAGCACCTACTCCACCCACGTTAGAACCATCATTGGTACTACCTGTGTTTTCACTGTACAAATCAGCACCCATTTTTATAACTTTGTTTTTTACGGTTTCACCTGTCAATGTTGCACCGAAAGACCAATCTTTATTAATTTGTTTCTTATAGGTTAAACTGAAATCAACACCTTTATTCTGAACTTGACCATAGTTGGTGTATACCTGGGTATAGCCAGATGAAGGGCGTATTGACTGATACAACAACAGGTCTTTAGCTGTCCGGATATAATAATCTACGGTACCAGACAATTCATTATTCAATAAACCGAAGTCAATACCTACGTTGTCTTCTTCATTGGTCTCCCATTTCAACCTGGGATCAGTTAATGTAGGAGCATAACCAGTAGCTAATTGTCTTGTAGTATTCATACCTGATTGTCCATTCTGTCCATAATAAAAGTATTGAATTTGAGCTGTAGTTAATGCTGTAACAGATAGATCTGTTGGACCTCCTGAGTTACCGGTCTGCCCCCAACCTAAACGAAGTTTCAAATTACTGATAATCGGATTGCCTTTCAGGAAATCCTCTTCTGAAATACGCCAGGCAACAGCAGCTGACGGGAAGGTACCATACCTGTTATCGGCACCGAAATTAGAAGAACCATCACGTCGTAAGGTACCGGTAATCATATAACGATCCTTCAAAAAATATTGGACACGACCGAAGTAAGATAATCCACGACTTTGCAGGTAGTATCTGCCATCACCTGATCTTGCAGTAGGATTGTTAGTCAAAGCGATATCACGGATGTTCTCTGCAGGGAAATCATTACCATTAGCTGAACTCTCGTTTCCGAAGCTTTTGCTTACAGTATTACCTGCCAATAAAGTCAAACTGTGAATATCATTCTTCCAATTGTAAGTCAAATAATTTTCAATCGCAAGATTGTTACTATTATTATTGTAGATTGATAAATAATATTTGGCATCGTAATTCCACAATGGAATCAAAGTTACCCCATCTGGCAAGTAACGTTTTACGTTACCCGAAAAGTTATAATAGTTGCCGGCTGTAAAATTATAAGATGCTATTGATTTGAAAGTTAAACCTTTAAACAATTTAAGATTGGCATTAACACTGAGAAGTACCTGGTTATTTTTGGACATACCGGTATTTTCCATCTGTGAAGCATAAGTGTTACCACCCAAATTCCCATCGTTTGAACCGGTACCACCTTGTTCAGGAGCACCAAAAGTTCCGTTCGAGTTTTTAGCATTAATAGTTACAATTTGATTAGTTATGGGGTCAACATAATCCATTGTGGGAGTTGTGGTAGCCCAGTCACGTTGAGAAGAAAGGTTTCCGTTATTACCATTACCGCCATTACTACCATGTGTTTCTGAATGAACGAAATTGATGTCACCACCGAGGTCAAGAAAATCGGCCACTTTGGTAGTTATATTGGCACGGGCGGTCAGACGCTTGGCATTTGTATTAATAACAATACCGTCATTATTCAAATAACCTATTGAGAGGCTAGACTGGGTCTTTTCCGTACCTCCTGAAGATGAAACATTATATTGTTGTTTAAGGGAAGTACGTGTCATTATTTTTTGCCAGTCAAGCTCCTTTCTTTGACCATCATATTGCGAAGCCCAAATTTGGTTAGCCAGAATTCCACCATCGTTTGCGCGTGCCTGACGTATATTTGCTGCATACTGGTCAACACCACAGACATCCAATGTTGAGGCTAAAGTTTGTACCCCAAAGTCTGCTGAAAAAGTGGTATGTGCAGTACCTACCTCACCATGTCTAGTAGTAATCATGATAACACCATTAGCCCCGGCTGCACCGTATATAGCAGTAGCAGAAGCATCTTTTAAAACTTCAAGGTTCTCTATATCACTTGGGTTAAGAAAATTGGCATTTGTACCTACCTGTACACCATCTACCACATACAGCGGATTGGAGCTACCGGTAATGGTTCCAACACCACGAATATGAATGGATGAGTTTGCATCAGGAGCACCGTCTTGCGCTGTAACAACAACACCCGAAGCTTGTCCTTTTAAACCTTGTAAAATGTTCGTAGGAGCTTTTTTCAACATGTCTTCTCTGCTAACTGAAACAACAGATCCGGTAATATCGCTCTTCTTAGCTGTACCGTAACCAATAACTACAACCTCTTCCAGATTTAGAACCTCTGAAGTCAGTTTAACATCAATGGTTTTTTGTCCTTGTAACTGAACTTTTTCTGTAGTATAACCAACATAAGTAAATACAAGGGTTTTAGCTGAAGCCGGAAGAACAATAGAATAATTTCCTCCTACATCAGTTATTGCACCCACTGTAGTTCCTTCAACGGATACGTTAACACCAATAAGAGGTTCATTTGTCTTTGAATCCAGAACAGTACCTGTAACTTTCTGTTGCTGATCATTAATCGCCGGAGTATTAGTTATGCCTAAATCCAGCGCTAAGGCATTAAAAGTGGTTAAAATACTTAAAATAACAGTTAGTTTTAAAGGCAGAAGCAGTAGTCTTAGTTTCCCATGCGGAAAACTACTGGTCATGAAATAAAAACAGTTTTTCTTCATAGTAAATTAGGTTTTGGTTAATAATTAATTGAAATTCAGGTAATTAGTTTTTATACTTCTTTGTTTAAATGATCTCTGCCAATAGTTTATTCTTAAAAATCAGGTGTTGAACTGAACATCTCTTCATTACATAATAGACAACCTAAGATTTTAGCATTTCCTCTATTAAACAGTACAGATCTAACAGTCTAAGGTTAAATTTAGGGAACCAAGTTAATAATTTTAATTAAATCCAATCTATTTTAACAGATTTTTTTTAAAAAATACCACAAATGAGAATAATTCTCTTGAAATAGTTTTGATAATCAGCAATATGATCTTTTAATGCCTGATCGTAATTTTCTGCAGGGAATTATTTAGATATGCATTTGTTCTCTCATCTGATTTACCGCTGGAATAATTATCCTGGGTAAAATTGCTTTCACACTATCTTAATTAAATGACAGGGGCTGTTTAAGAAGCAAATTCTTCTTCTACAGCCTCTCTTTTTTAGTACTTTTGCCGGTACGATATTAAAACACGATCTAAAAGATGTCATTTCTGTTAACCAAAATAATTAACTTCAGTATAGTAGGACTGATGTGTCTGGTTTCCGCAGGAAGACCCTTTTTTACTTCAGCGGAAGAATTGCATAGTGGATATTATGCACAACAGAAATCAAACGCAGGAAATACTATAGGATACAGGGATATTATTTTTTATAACGGAAAGTTCTTAGCCGTCGGAAATGACGGGAAAATTGATTGCATAAACAGTTCTGGTGAAAGAGCTCAGGTCGCTGATGCGTATAAAAATACTCTAAATTGTATTATCAGTAGTCATCAGATAGTTGTTGCTGCCGGAGATAATGGAATCATCCTTTTTTCTTCCGACGGGCAAGTATTTACTAAAGTCGAATCCGGAACAGACAAAAACATTAACGGAATGGCTTTCAGGAACGACTTATTGATTGCTGGAGCTGACAAAGGGACAATACTTATCTCAAAAAACGGTGAAACCTGGAATAGTAAACATCTTGAAGTTAAGGGTAATATTGTATCCATTTCAGCAAATGATTCATACTGGATAGGGATTACTGACAGAGGTGAGATAATAAGATCATATGATGGTTTAAACTGGGAAATTAAAGACTACAACAAAGAGTATTCCGGATATAGCAAATCCTGTATATTTAAAAAGGTATTGCTTACAGAAAACCGGATCGTAATTATCGGAAATCATGATGACGGTTCACCGGCTGTTCTTTTTTCATCGTTGGGGAACGTTTGGACAGAAAGACTCCTGATCTATCATGATGATCAGGGAATAATCCGCAGTTTGACCAATAAGCCCAATGGAATAACTTATGATCCTGCCGGCGATCAGTTTATTCTTGCATGTGACAATGGTGTACTTTTCAGCTTGCCTTCGTGCACAAAATGCAATGTCTATGCGAAGATTTCAACCAACAATCTCAGTGCGATCACCTGTACCGGGGACTATCTGGTAGTTGTTGGCGAAGAATTTTCGATAACTGTTGTGAGAATTTAATATGTTTCCGGATTCCAGATTATGATTCCACTGCCACTGTAATCCAAGTTGAATTGAACTCATCATAAAGATACTTGCAGGATAATAAATAATAAAAGTGAAAAGTATTTCTTCATGCAACTAATAATTAAAAGCCAGGGAAACCCTGGTTTCCATTCTTTGGTGCTTCATTTGCGGCATACCTGAACCAATCGTAATCAGCGCTTGCAGTACAGGGTTCCCCGTTGCCTGTAGTGTAAAGGCCGACATATACCCCGGTAAATCCGCCTACAGTCTCAGAACTTAAATACCTCGACATAATCTTAATAATTTCTTTAGGAGTATCATTACCCTGAGAACATAAAAAGCTAAGGCTAGAACGTTCTCCTTTGATAATTAGTTTTACAGGACCGGGTTTTAAAATCATTTCTGCAGATTCGTGAATGACAGATCCGAATCTGAGCCTTCCCACAGCTACTCTCCTGCCATTTGATTGTTTTACAAGTAAATCGAAATGCGTTCCATTATTAAGAAGTATCATTCCTGCTTCTTCATTGTGTTTCTTCGGATTAAACTCCAGTTGTGTTTCAGCAGTAAAATACATATCCTGAACCCTGCGTCCTGTAAAAGTGGGTGACTTATTGTCTTCAATGGTCTGTTCAGAACCTGTAAGTCTGAGAAAACCTTTACGGGCAACCAGCGAATAACTGTCTGAAACCGGATTCCTTATATAGTTCCATTCCAAACCCAACTTATCAGAGTCAAATTCTGTTCTTTCTGGTTTTGCTGCAAACGGTTTCAATGGAAGAGTAGGGCATGTCATATTAACCGCGACTGTCCCGTTACCATTTACTACTGGCCATCCATTTGTTGGCCAGTAAACAGGCGCCAGGCAGGTTTCTCTTCCAAGTATATGATGAGTTCCGCTCACACTGCGGTATCCGTGAAAGACTATCCACCAGGAACCGTCATGAGCATTTATTATATCTGCATGTCCGACCCCCTGAATAGGATTGCCCTGTCCGGCTGCATTGCAATGGGTAAGAATTGGATTTGAAGGATTTGAATTATAGGGACCCCAGATATTCTTACTTCTGGCAATTGTTTCTGAATGTGCTTCTTCGGTTCCGCCTTCAGCAGCCATTATATAATAAAATCCATCCTTCTTGTAAATGTGCGGACCTTCAGGATATCGACCTCCTGTCCCATTCCAAATTTTTCTGCCTTCTGAAACGAACTTACCTGTTTTCAGATCAATTTCGTGCAGTTCAAAAGTTGATGAAATATTGTAAACCTTTCCGTTATCGTCGAAGAATAAATCTGGGTCAATTCCCTGAGTCTCAATCCAGACTGGATCTGACCATGGCCCTGCAGGGTTCGTAGCGGTAACATAAAAGTTGCCGCCAATGCCTATATTGGTAGTAATCATATAAAAGGTACCTTCATGATACCTTATCGTAGTTGCAAAAATATTCATCCCTTTAGGCAGCTGAGTCGTCCGGTCGATGCAATAACCTATAAGTTCCCAATTCACCAGGTCTTTGCTGTGAAGGACAGGTACAGCCGGGAAATATTCAAAAGTACTGTTGACCAGGTAATAATCCTCCCCGACACGACAAACACTCGGATCAGACCAAAAACCTGTTATTACAGGATTGTGATAAGTTACCGGAGCAGCAGGATCAATTATAGCAGTAAATGCATTCTCTGGCATACCCTGAAAATTTGAGGATTGTCTTGTACGGTTTGTCGGAATAGTAGTCTGAGAGTATAATACAAATACTGTCAATTGTACGATCAAATTTAATAACAAAAATCTCTTCATGATTTTTTATTTAAGATAACTATCAGGCTGAGTAATAAAATATCAGAATTTTAACCATTAATGGTTGGTCAATAACTATTTCACAAATCGAATCCAGTCAACTTCAACAGGATTATTATCTTTTAGCACTACCACCAGGTTATGAATACCCTTTTGATATTTTGACAATCGTGTATCAACTGTATTCCAACCTATACCTTTAGGTATTTTTACTTCAGCAAGTAAGATGCCGTCTGCTTTGTCTATCCGAATTTGTAGGGTGCCTCCGGTTTGTGACAAGGCTTCTACCCGGACCGATTTAAGCTTTTTATTTCCAAAATCAACGGTATTGTATTGGATCCATGCATTCTGTTTGTCGAGTATGGTCTTCCAGCCATTGAATGTATTGAGTGTATCGAGGAAAGCAACGGATACACCTTTATTGCTTATTTGACTATACCGGTCAATGTCAATTTTTTTCAATGCATCGGTTACTCCCACACCACGAAGAGTCGGAATAACTTTACGGATAGTTCCATCTGAATTAAAGGACAGGCTGTCAACCCTTACAGAGCGATTTTTATCGAAATTTGGAGAGTAGTCTTTATCATGATAGAAGAGATACCATTGCCCTTTGTACCTGACGATTGAGTGGTGGTTTGTCCAGCAGCCCGAAGGCGATTCGTCCATGATAACGCCGGCTTGTTTGTATGGGCCCATGGGACTGTCGCTCATGGCGTATTCGAGGCGTTCTGTTTTATTTTCAACATGAGGGTAGGTTAGATAGTATCTGCCATTGAGTTCGAATGCAAAAGGACCTTCAATGAGGCCTTTGGAAGGCAAGTTGGCGATGGTAAGTGGTTGACCATCAGTTTCGATCATATTGCCTTTGAGTTTGGCAACACTAATACGTCCCATAGCTGTGAAGATATACGCCTGTCCGTCTTTGTCAATAAGAATACAGGGATCGATACCACGAATGCCTTCAACTGGTTTATCCAGGACGCTGTAAGGACCTTCGGGTTTGTCGGCTGTGGCAACACCTATTCTGCCGCCAACGGGAAAATAAAAATAATACTTCTCGTTTTTGAAGACACAATCAGGTGCCCACATGTCATAATTAATTCTGGTGAGCCATGGGACCTTGGTCTGAGTCACAATGACACCATGGTCTGTCCAGTCGGTCAGGTTTTCGGAAGAGAAAACATGATAGTCTTCCATGCAAAACCAATTTTCCCTCAGTTTTTTACCGGGAGGAGTCGGGATATCGTGTGAAGGATATAAATATACCTTCCCGTTAAAAACTCTGGCTGTTGGATCGGCAGAGAACTGGTCTCTGATAATCGGGTTTTGAGCAACCACGGTGCTCATTAATGATACAATTAATAAAAAAATCAGCTGTATTGCCTTATAGTTTTTCATGATAGTATTTTATACTTATTTAAGATTATTTGCTCTAAATGTGAGATTCAATTTATTCTGAACCAGTCAAAATCAACATATCCACCCGGCGTTTTGGTAGCATAATTGAATAGTCCATAACGGTAACCTATAAAATGCGGCATTGAATATTCCATCTTAAGTTGTGATCCGATTGGTGTCCATGTTTTTCCATCGAGGCTGTAAAAAAAATTCGCAAGGTCTGTCTTATCCCTGAAATTGCATTCAGCTTTCAGATATACGGTTTTTTGTGTCAAAGGAACACTCTGAGCTTCTACAGGTCTGCCTGACTGGGCGTTTACCATCACAATCGATTTAGTCCCATTGTTGTACCTGACTCCTACCAGTCCGAATTTTCTCTGTAAAAGAGCAAGTCCGGCAAAATCGCCTTCCTTCATGTTTGAAATATCTATCGATGTTGAACCCGAGCATTCAGGCCCGAAGGTACGCTGAGTTAATGTATTTCTTGCGGTAACGAAAATGGTGTCAATACGACCTGTTGTCAGCCGAAGGTAACCCTTTCGCTGAGTAACTGACCAAAGCTTATTGTCAGGGTTGTGGTTCCATTGCCAGACTAAAGGAAGGGCAGGTTCTCCTTTATGGCGATTGAACTCATCGGAGGCTACAATACCAGGAATTAAGCCTTTGCTTGCAGGAAGATCCAGGTTATCCGGGACTTTCCCATCAACACCTAAAACCGGCCAGCCATCTTCCCATTTTGCAGGTACAAGATATGGGATACGTCCAACAGATCCAAAATCGCGGAACAGGTATGCAAACCATTTGCCATCAGGAGTATCAATTAGCCCACCCTGGGCAACGCCTTTATCCTGGAGTGCCAGCCTTCCTTCCCACGGGCCGGTTATCTTATCGGCCCTGTGAATAACTACAGTACGCATACCTCCCTTTGGCCAGGTTATGTTAAAAAGATAATACTTGCCATTGACCTTGAATAATTGTGAACCTTCTCCCAGCCCGCTGTCATTTCCTGATGGTGCACTTGAATTTTCAATTATAACCTGATTTACTCCGCCGGTTTTGACTCCTGATAAATCAGTATTAAGTTCAACAAGAGTAAGTTTTTTATTGCCAGTTATCAGATAAACGCGACCGTCGTCGTCAAAAAATAATGTATTGTCGTGATAGCTTGGGCTGAATGAGGATGTTTTCCATAGCCCCTTTTCAATATTCTTTGTTGAAAAGATATAAGTCTTTCCTGTTGTCTGTGAAAAGGTTGAAACGTAAAAAGTACCATCATGATAACGGATACAGCTGGCCCATGAACCTCTTCCATAAGAATTTTTGCCATTAATGAGATTCAGATCATCAATATCTCCAAGGATATCGTATGCATAGCTTACAATCTGCCAGTTAATGAGGTCATTTGATTTCATGATAGGTACTCCGGGGCTCATGTGCATTGTGGTGCTGCTCATATAGTAAGTGTCACCCACCCTGATCATTGACATGTCGGGAACATCGGCAAATATAACAGGGTTTTGCGCCTGCTTCACCTGTGCGGAAACAGTGATATTTATAGAAAAAACAAAAAGCGCTACTAAACCAAAATATAGTGTCTTCATAAATTGATATTAATAAGTCTTAAAATAATAATCTGTTTGGGTATTTATTTTGATTTGCTTACCAGTGTAGACCATTTTCTTTTTCGATTCGCCAGGGGTTATACCAAATCCTTCGGATTCATTTACGAATACAACGTTAAAAATTCTCTGAGTAAGGTTTCCGGGATAAGATCCCTGCTTTTCCCCGATTGTCAAGGTCAGGTTTTTTTCATTCCATTTGAAAGGTATTACAGAATAATTCCCTTTCTCGTAGTTATAACTGTCGCCTTCATCTTCATATAAATCGAACCTGCCATCTGCTCCTTTATAGACACGTATCTCAAGAGTGTCAAGTGGTTTTTGCCCGGCATATTGAATAAGCTTGCCCATCGGAATAATTGAACCTGCTTTGACAAACAGAGGAATCATGTTCAGTGGAGCGGCGGTTATTACTGTCTGGCCTCCTTTAAATTTTTTCCCAGTCCAGAAATCATACCAGGTTGCCGGTTCAGGCAGGTAGACATTCCACTCCTTAACATTGGGTTCGGTGACCGGTGCAACAAGCAGGGCTTTGCCGAACATATATTCAAAGGGTTGCTTCAATGCTATAGTGTCGCTATTAAAGTCCATTATCAGCGGACGCATCAGGGTCGATCTGTTATGTGTAATTTGCCAGGCTTCCGAATAAATGTAAGGTAGTAAACGGTAACGGAGGTCAAGCATTTTCCTCATGTTATCCTCAACCTGCTGTCCGAATTTCCAGGGTTCGGTCTCGGTTTGAAAGCCATGTATCCTGAAGATGGGATTAAAGGTTCCCCACTGGTACCACCGTGTCAGCAGCTCCTGATATTTTTCATCTGTATACTGAGATTTGCCAGGTCGAAAGAATCCGCCGATATCTGTTGTCCAGTAAGGTAATCCGGTAATGGTATAGTTTAACCCTGCCACAATCTGTCGTTTATAAGTGTCCCATGTTCCTCCTACATCGCCCGACCAGTTTATGATTCCATACTTTTGTTGCCCAAGGAAAGCCGACCGGGTAAGGATGCAAACCCGTTTTTCGGATGAGGCTTTCCTTTGCCCTTCATAAACTGCCTGGCTTACAAACAACGGGTAGACGAGACGATAAAAATCTCCTAACCCAATGTATGTTTCTTTCCCTTTTAGACCATCGTTTTCAGGTTCTGTGGCATCCATCCACCACGAGTCGACGCCAAAAGCAAAGAGATTTTGGTTCAGAGCATTCCAGTGAGTGTCCCTGGCAAGTGGGTTAAAAACATCCACCCAGGGGCTATTCGGGATATAAAGGTTCTTGGCAACATACTCTTTTCCAATATCGGATTTCTTATCAAGGTTCTCCCAAACCGAGATGCTGAAATGCGCATTTAAATCATGCAGCTCTTTGATGAACCCAGCCGGATTCGGATAATTGGTTTCATCAAACTTTGGAACACCCCAGCCGTATTTGCCCCAGTATTGCCAATCCTGTACAATAACATCCATGGGAATATTCCTTTTACGGAACTCTTTTACTGTTTCTACCAGATTTGAACCCGAAGAGTATCGTTCGCGGCATTGCCAAAAACCATAAGCCCAAAGGGGGAACATAGGAACATCACCTGAGAGACTTCGGTATGAGGAAATTACACTATCTGCTGAAGGGCCATAAAAGACAATATAATCAATTAACCGGGCATTGGGAGAACGGAAGGTTGTTAAGTTACCCGTTAGTTTCCATGACAAGCTGGGTGTGTTGTTTGATTTACATACTAATTGCACCTGATGCTCCCCGGCTGACAGATTCACCAGAGCACATGAGGTTGGAGGAAGCCACATGTTACTCTGATCCATACATGGTTTCCCATCAATAACAACAAAGTAACGGTTTCCCATGTCTCCAAGATCAAGAAATATGGAATATTTTCCATTCTCAGGAACTTTAAACTGACCAGTGTAAGATGACTGACTCTGGCCCGCTCTCCGGGCTCCGGAAGTCGTAGTAACTTCACCAGTCTGATTGTTACTATTGGTCGGTTGTTCTTGTTTTTCAAGCGTTATGAAATTATCTGCCGGATTGAAATCAGTCAGACCGTACTGATGCCAGAGTAATCCATACCCTTTATTTGAATATATAAATGGTAGCGAAATCTGGGAGTTGACCTGTGTTAACCGGCGGGTAACATTCCTTATATCATAATGTCCGTCCTGAAACTGCCCGAGTCCAAAAAGATATTCATCAGCTACTGACTCAAAACTCTGTTCTGCCACAAAACAGGGTTGGCCCTGAACTGAATCAGGTATCAGTCTCCGGGTTTCTGCTTTTTCGCTAAGGAAAATTTTTCCGGAATTATCGGCAAATGACAATTTGCCGGTTTGCTTATCCAGTTCTGCAATAATGCTTTTTCCTGATATCTCAAGTTTTGAAGGAGAATCTGTTACATTAAAGTTTGGAGTTGGAACACTTGATGAAAAAATTAGCTCAGGTACCTTTATTTCGACTCCTTTACAGAACCTGATCCTCACAGCATTTTCTGTTATGGGGTAAATACTAAGTGTCCCTTCAGAGAGTGTGACGTCTACTCTGTCCCTCGCCTGTTTAAAGCTTTTCACAACCTGACCCTGACAAAGAACAGGGAAAAGACCGATTATTAAAAAGTATTTGAACTTCATTTCTATAATTACTTATTTTACTTTAATTAAAACTTCAGTTGCCTGGAGTCCTTCAGATTCTGCTGAAAGATGAATCATACCTCTTGTGCGTTTTGATTGAACAACAGCTAAACACAGACCGTGGAATGCCTTTCGTTCACCGGCTTTGAAATACTCGTGGCTGATTGGGTTTCCATTGTCTACGCCGGCAATGACACCGTCATCGTCAATTTTAAATTTTACCAGGTTGTCGGCATTGGGGCAGACACGACCTTCCTTGTCTACTATCTCTACTTTGATATAAGAAAGGTCTTCTCCATCCGCGTTGATTTCGTTCCGGTCGGCCGACAGTACTATTTTAGCCGGTGTGTCTGCGGTTTGGATTTCGGTCATGTATACTTGCTTTCCGTTGTTTTTGGCTATGGCTTTTAATGTTCCCGGTGAATATGGAACCTGCCACAACAAATGCAAATCCTTTGTATTGCTGAATTTCTTCTCCCCAAGTGATTTCCCATTCAAAAATAGTTCCACCGATTCACAATTGCTGTAGCATAAAACCGGAATTTCCTTGCCTTCGAAACCCTGCCAGTTCCAGTGAGGCAGAATGTGAACCATAGGTTTTTCAGTCCACTGGCTCTGGTAAAGATAGTAGCGATCTTTTGGAAAACCGCATAAATCCACAATACCATAATAAGAACTGACTGAGGGCCATGAAAAGGGAGAGGGTTCTCCAATATAATCGAAGCCTGTCCATGCGAACTGACCCGCAACCCAGGGAGCATTTTTAATAGCCCTAATGGTTGATTCAGCAGTACTGTCATTATAAGAAGAACATTGGTTTTTAAGCTCCTTACTGATTTTAATTGTGCCGTTGTCCAAAACAAGGTTGTATTCTCCGCGGGTACTAACGGCCGATGAGGTTTCAGAGCCGATCAGTTTTGACTTTCCTTTTAAAATCTGGTAATATGGCAAAGAATAATTGAGCCCAAAAACATCGAGTGGTTTTGAAAAACCGCTTTTAAGAGCATATTCCGGAGTATTGCAGGCCGATGTGACTGGTCGTGTCGGGTCTTCTTTATGACAGATGTCAGTGAGTCGCTTCGACATCTCATATGCGTTGGCATTATCCTGTTCAGGGATTTCGTTGCCAATGCTCCAAAGAATGACGCTGGGATGGTTCCTGTCACGAAGAATCATGTCAGAGAGGTCCCGTTCGCTCCACTCATCAAAAAACTGACCATACCCATACATAGTCTTTGATCTTTTCCACTCATCAAACGACTCGTCCATCACTATAAATCCCATGCGGTCGCATAAATCAAGAAATTCAGGGGCAGGCGGATTATGGCTTGTCCGGATAGCGTTACATCCCATACTTTTCATTATTTCCAACTGCCGTTCAATGGCACGCAAATGTACTGCAGAACCCAGGCATCCCAGATCGTGATGCAGGCAAACACCCTTGATACTAATATGTTCACCATTCAGGAAAAATCCCTTATCTGTTGTAAATTCAAACGTGCGGATACCGAAAGATGTAACACCAGTATCTTCTGTCTTATTGTCAACGAGTACTTTGGTTTCAGCCCGATAAAGGCAGGGATTTTCCAATGACCATAATTTTGGCTTAGGAACTTTGATGAGTTGTTCGAATATGCTGACACTGTCAGCTTTTACATCCTTAGTGGACCTGTTCTTCGCGACTTCGCGTCCACTATCATCTAAAATAACGGTTTCAAGCATTACCTGTCGGGCTGAGTTGGATTGATTCCGTATCTTTGTTTCAATGCAAACTGTTGCCTCGTTTTCAGACACTTCAGGAGATGTAATATATGTTCCCCACTGTGCAACGTTGATCGACTCTGTTATCTTCATACGCACATGTCTGAAAATTCCTGCACCTGAATACCAGCGCGAACACGGTTGCTGAACATCAGCCCGGACTGCCAGAACATTTTTCTTGTCGCCAAATTTCAGGTAGGGTGTCAATTCATATTGAAAACTTGAATAACCATAGGGTCTGTTGCCGAGTTGCACACCATTGATCCAAACATTGCTGTTCATATACACACCGTCGAACTCTATGAATACCCTTTTGTCCTGAGTGTTTTCGGACAATTTAAATTCTTTTCTGTACCAGCCAGTTCCGGCATTTATGTACCCTGCACCACTTCCGCCCTGACAGGTTGATTCAAATGGTCCTTCAGTCACTTTTGTCCCCTTATCATAAATACCGCCACCCATTATTCCGTCGAACACCCGGATGGCTATACTGTTTTTGCCACCGTAATGGATGATTTCGCGGGGTACTTTATAACGCCGGTAGATGTCCCAGGCCGACACATAATCGGGAGGAAAATGACCCAGACCACCGACTTTCACACCGTTGAAATAGGTTTCGTCGGCATCGTCGATTTTTCCCACGTTAATGTAAATATTCTTCCCTTGTAAATCAGGCGATATAGCAAGATCGCGGCGGAACCAGCCGAAGACGTTGTCCTGTGTGTAATTCGAATGTTCCTCCCATGTCGATGGGAGCTTCACTTTCTGCCAGGAACTGTCGTTAAATCCGGGGTCCTTCCAAAGCATATTGTCGCCTTTGCTGAATTTCCACTCTCCTTCCACGATCTGTAACTCGGGTGCATCACTGACTTCTGATCGGGCAAGTCCTTCTATGCTCCAGTCGTGTGGTACGTCCACTTTCAACCACGAAGAGTCATTATATTCTGGCCTTTCAGCTCCTTTAATCTCACCAGCATAAAATCTCCAGTCCGTATCAAACGATTGAATTTGCCTGGGTTCTCCGGTGCCTGAACATCCGTTGATCAAGGTTACAATCAGAGATGAGATGAGCAAACAAGAGACTGGATTTTTTTGGAGGTTCATTAACTTTATTTTTTTCATTCGTACTATTTCATTTCAGACCTGATTACTGCAACTACATCTTTTAACCCCTGTGAACTAACTTTGAGCTTAATATCACCGACATTTCTGGTACTTCTGATTACAACAAGTGCCCTTCCATGCCATGCTTTGCGTGCATTGCCAATATAAGGATCAAGGTCTTTAATATCTGCATTATCAACACCGGCAATTACACCGGGTCCGTTGATGCTGAACTGTAACTGATTTTGAGCATTTGGTTGTAGTTTTCCATCCTTGTCGGTCACCTCAATAGTTATAAATGATAAGTCCTGCCCGTCAGCTGATATTTTTGTCCGGTCAGGTATTAGTTTTATACTGACAGCATTACCCGATGTTTGCAAAATGGTTGTTTCCAATTCTTTATTATCCATTACACCTGCAGCGCTTAACAACCCGGGAGTATAAGGCACAGTAAATGTAGCTTTAAACTGTTGCTCTTCGGTTGTAGCTTGTTCACCAATGAGTTTTGTATTTAGATATAGCCGAACCTTTGGATATTTAGAATAAACCTCAACTTGAATGTTTTTTCCTTCATAACCCGGCCATGTCCAGCTTTCCCAGGTTGGCCAGACAGACCATAAAGTTTGTTTGATTTTTAAGGTATCATGTTCAGGTTCCCGTACTGCCATATAGAGTTTTTCAGTATTATTGTACAACATGCTACGATAATGGGAAATTGGTTTTCTCCATCCGGTCAAATCAATATCACCACAATAAGCGGCATGCCAGGGAAATAAATCACTTTCCCAATGTTCGCCGGGTTTTTCACCGGAATAATACCAGCGGCCAATACCTGATTCACCCAAATAATCCAGAGCTGTCCAGACAAAATCCCCGATGATATAATTGTGATTTTGTACCATCTCCCAGTTAGAGAAGGCATCCCGGGGGTATGATTCTGTCTGAACGATAACCCTTAAAGGAACTCTCTCATGGTCTGACGGGGCACGATGTAGCTGATAATTATATCCACCAATATCATGCACTGCAAACAACGGATCGAATATTTCCCAACCACTGTCCCAGGTAGTCATAGCTGAAGTAACAGGACGAGTAGGGTCGTTTTTATGCAAACAATTTATAAGCATTTTGGCTGTTTCAACAGCTTCGGGTTTCTTCCTTTCGATTATTTCGTTACCAATGCTCCAGATAATAATGGAAGGATGGTTACGGTCGCGCAACACCATTGCTTCTAAGTCGTGTTGCCACCATTCATTAAAATATATAGAATAATCAAAAGGTGTTTTGCTTTCTTTCCAGCCATCGAAGGCTTCATCTATTACCATCATCCCCAATCTGTCGCATGCATCCAGAAAGGCTTCTGATGGAGGATTATGTGATGTGCGAATCGCATTAAATCCAGCTGATTTAAGGAGCTCAACCCGTCGTACTTCGGCCTGGTCAAAAGCAGCAGCGCCTAAACAACCATTATCATGATGTACACATCCTCCATTGATTTTCACTGTTTTACCGTTAAGCTGGAAACCGTTTTCGGCCGTGAATTTTATTGAGCGAATGCCGCAAGTGGTTTTGATATCCTCAATTATGTTCTTATCCTTTAAAATCTGGACCTGGACCTTATAAAGATTTGGTTTTTCAGGAGTCCATAACAAAGGTTTTGATACCGTTATATTCTGGTCTATTTCCTTTTCACTTTTTGCCAAAAGTTCAATATCTGTTTGATCGATACCTGCATTAACTGCATTTGCATTTAAAAGCTGAGTTTTAAGAATAACTTTTTGTGGTAAATCTGTTTCGTTCTTCACCAGCGTTTTTATCTTAACTGTTGCTTTCTCACCCGACACCTGAGGTGTTGTGATATTCACACCCCATGTGGCAATATGTACAGGGTTTGTTATAATCATCCATACATGGCGGTAAATTCCCGAACCACTATACCAGCGACAGTTTATCTGCTTTGAATTGTCGACTTTTACCGAAATTACATTTCCCCTGCCAAAATCCAGGTAAGAAGAAAGATCGTAACTGAATGCAGTATAGCCATACGGATGTACACCAAGTGATTTGCCGTTAATAAATACCTCTGAATTCATGTAAACACCTTCGAAATATATAGAGATGCATTTACCCTTCCAGGAAGCAGGAACATCGAATTCTTTCCTGTACCAACCTATACCAGCCGGGAAATAACCGCCTGCTCCGCCCGTCGGGTTTTTCGGATCCACTTTTCCTTCAATACTCCAATCGTGCGGCAGATCAAGATCCCTCCAGTTTTTATCATCAAAATCCTTCACACCTGCTGATGGTGAATCTCCCAAAAAGAATTTCCAATTAAAATCGAAAAGCTGTTTACGTTGGATGATTTCCTGCGCGTTAATAGTAATAACACTGCTCGAAAAAATTATCATTGCTATTAAAAAGTACTTTGAATATTTCAGCATTTTGATTCTTTTTCTTTATATAAATAGTGAAAGTCAATGATCACACTACAATTTAACTATTAATTTCATTCCTGTATAATCTACAGTTTTATTGAACTTTTTAACTGCATCCATTCCGGTTCCATTACCGGTGGAGACTTTAACAATATTGAATTTACGCCCGGATAGCATTCCGGGGAATGTGCCTTTCCTGTCGTTAATAGTTAATACTTTTAGGGCATCATCCCAGGAAAAAGTAATAGTGGAATAAACCCCTTTCTCATAATTATAATTATCGTTCTCATCTTCATATAATGTATACTCTCCATTTGCGCCTTCATAAATGCGTATTTCGAGGTTGTCCCATTTCTTCTCAGTGGCAAATTGCACTTTAGGGCCGACAGGAAGAATGGAACCCGCTTTTACAAACAACGGAATGATGTCTATGGGTGCTTCCTTCTTTATGGTTTGTCCTCCGGTAAATTTTTCGCCTGTCCAGAAATCATACCAGTCGGTTCCTTTCGGCAGATAGAGCTGGCTTGATTTCAATGTACTGAAATCTTCTTTCGTATCCTTCGAATACATTGGTTTGGTAACGGGGCAAACGAGCAACGATTTACCAAACATATACTCATCATTGATATCCAATGCCTGTTTATCACTGGCAAAATCCATCATCAAAGCGCGCATCATGGTTGACTGATTGGCTGTAATATTCCATGACGAGGAATAAATATATGGCAATAAGCTATATCGCAGGTTTATAGATTTTTCAATTGCATCATACACCTTGTCGCCTTTATTGCCAAACTGGTAAATTTCACGTGGTGCATCGGTCCCGTGCGATCGCATCATTGGGCAGAAAGTCCCGAATTGTATCCAGCGTGCGTAAAGTTCGCGGTATCCTGCATCGTCAAGTTTTTTTCTGAATTTGCTAAGAAAAAAGCCGCCTATATCACTGTTCCAGTAAGGTATATCACTTAGTGAAAAATTCAAACCCGCGGAGATCTGGTTTCTTAATGCATCCCATGATGATGTAACATCGCCCGACCATGTGTTGGCGCCATAGTGTTGCTGACCAGCAAATGCTGATCTGGTTAAGATAAACACACGTTTGTCGGAAGATACTGACCGTTGATGCTGATATAACCCGCTTACTGTCATAAGAGGGAATGCATTCCGAACTTTCCGGAATGAACCGAGGTATGTCTTATTGTCAAAATCGGAAGGTTTAAAATCCAAATGATCTGGTTCTGATGAATCCATCCACCAGCCGTCCATTCCAAGAGAGAATATGCCTTTATTCAGATACTTCCAGTAAATATCGCGGGCTTCAGGGTTATAAGGATCGTAGACTCTTACGCCTGAAGGGTAATCTCGATTGGGTGGCCACTTATCGGAGCCTGATTGAGGCCATGTCTGAAAATCCATGAGAGCACCTATTTTATCCAATTCCTTGTATTGCTTTGTCTGAGGGCCGAACGAATTCCAGATTGATATAATCATGTGGGCATTAAGGCTGTGTACATCGTCAATCATTTTTTGTGGATTGTAATAGTCGGCATTGAGGAATTCCATGGCATTCCACAGGTAATTATTGCCCCAGTACTGCCAGTCCTGGATGATACCATCGAGCGGGACTCCCAGCTGGCGGTACTTTTTAACCACATCTTCCAGTTCATCCTGACTTTTATAGCGTTCTTTGCTTTGCCAGTAGCCGAATGTCCAGAGCGGAAACATTGGTACCTGTCCGGTTAAGTCGCGCATACATGCAATTACTCCATCGGCATTGCCACCGTACATAAAATAATAATCGGCACAATCGCCTACGTCTGATTTGAAAGAAGTGCTTTCAGGATTGTCCTCAAAAAGAGTTGGTGAATAATTATCCCAAAAGAGCCCGTAACCTTTTACCGACAGGAAAAATGGAACATAATCATCAGTATTCCCCTGAATCATATTTAGTTTCAGGTTACGCTGTATCATTTTCCCATTCTGCTGCTGGCCCAAACCATAAATAGCTTCATCTTTATCAAGAATGAATGACTGAAATACACTATTTGTTTTAACACCGGCATCGTTGAAATCTGTAAAAATAACACCCCGTTCTTTCTCGCTTAAAAGAGTCTCGCCTTTAAGCTTTGAAAATGAAATCTTGCGGTTTTTCAGATTTAGCACTACCAGGAGGTTATCGCTCTTCAACGAAAGTTCGTCTCCGGATTGCTTAATTCTGACAGACGTTTTTTGGGGAGTTTTAATAACTGAAAGGCTTTCTTTTTTAAAGGCTTTACCTTCGGGCCATTTCAATACCCTTACCATAGAAGGATTGTAAAACTGAATCTCGATCCCTACCGAGTTGATTACCGATTTTATGCCCTGTTCGGTCTTCTGATAAGGTTGAGCCGGAGAGCTGATAACCATTGAAATTGCCAGTGACACAATGAATACAAATTTTTTCATTTTCTTTTTTATATGGATAATACTAATTACATAGTCCAAGATACCTTGTAGCCCTATATCTGTTTTAAAGGTACAATATTTTGGAAATTATCAAAGTAATTTTCCTTATCAGCATTACTGAACGGGCTTATGCTAACTGCCGATATCAGGTTTGTTTTAATAAACTGGTTTACCTGAAACCTCCACCTCACTTATTGCAACTGGTTTATTCTCTGGACCTGTAAATGCTATCCTCAGGAAACGTCCGATAATTTTACTGTTTGTAAGTTGCTTATGATACCTTTCATTGCTGGTGCCTTCCTTTTGACCAGCAATGGTTTCCCAGTTTTGATTGTCTTTCGATAATTCAATTTTATATAACCCTGTCTCTTCTGAAGTGAACAAAATGCTAACTTCTGTCACTGTATAAAGATTTTCCATATCGACCAGCCACCATTTTGCAGGGTCATTCATGTTTGCCTGCCAAAAAGTTGTTGTGTCTTTATCATTTGCCCGGTTAGCAGTTTTCCCTTCCATCTCGCTACTTGCGCGGGTTGGTTTCTGATAGACAATATTCACTTTCGAATTGTTATCGCCTGATTCTTTTTGAATGGAATATCTGGTGTAAGGCCGGTCAACCACTTTTGTGGTTATTCCCTCTATATATGCCGGAGTTCCTTTGGTCTCAATAATGATTCCATCACTTTGCAATCCTGCCGATGTGGCCTTAATAATGGTTTCCCCGCCATAATAGGAACGGAACTCTATGGCTGCTTTTCCATCGCGGATATAGATATCGGAAGTATTGCCAAATGTTATTGACGTTCCGGTCGGAAATTCACCCGGACCCGAAACAATCTGTAATGTTACGTCGGGTGAGTTGCTAAGTTGTTTACCGTCTTTATCCAAAACCGATACGATCAGAAATACATCGTCAGTGCCATCTGTATTTGAGATGATTTTTTTATCTGCGATAAGTTTCAACTTTGCAGGGATACCTTCAATAGCAGCTTCCGGTGGGGCTATGTGTTTATATTCGTTGCGATACCAATACCACATATTTTTTGGCATACGGAAATAATCTATCATTCCCATAAGACCGAAATCTCCTGCACGGGTGCCATAATCAAATGCACACCAGAGGGCTTCTCCACTTCGCCATGGGAATTTCTCCTGCTGCAAATCACCCCACCCCGGTTCAGGTTTCCCCGGACGCCGGGCAATGGTCGAACCATACTCGGTCACCACATTTGGGACACCCGGATTAATAAACAACCTTGCTCCATCGCCATTGTAACCAGCTATATCACCCAGTTTATCCATTTCACCTCTTTGACAACCTCCAATTCCTACCGGGCGTGTCGGATCCAATTCATGCGTCAAATTAGTCAGTTCCTTAAGAAATTCTCTTACACGGGGAGTTGTACTCCGGTTTGTAAAGAAAGGTTCATTGCACATGCTCCATACAATTATCGAAGGATGGTTACGATGTACACGGATCATCTCACGAAGGTCTGATTTCACACTTTCATCAAAGTCAGGCTGATCTTCCTTGTTCATAGGGTAAGCCCCGGCACCCGTGTACCAGTTATCTGTTTCACGCTGGTTCCCGCCAGAACCCCAAAAATCATTCTCTTCCCAAAGTAAAATGCCCAGTGTATCACAGGCATCTGAAAACGAAGGGTCGTGCGGATAGTGCGATCCACGAATGAAGTCCATACCGCAATCTTTTATCATTCTCACATCTCGGTGGATGGCCGCATTAGTAACAGCACTTGCCCATCCGGCATGGTCCTGATGAACATTGGCACCTTTGAAATAATAATGTTCCCCATTCAGGAAGAAACCTTTATCGGCAGTCCATTCCGTCCATCTGAAACCAAATGGTGTTTCGTAGTAATCCAACACAGTTTTACCATCCAGGATAGTACTGATTGCCTTGTACATAAATGGATGTTCCGGATGCCAAAGTTTAGGCTTTTTTATCGATTTGGTGATCTGGTCGAATACCACAGTTGAATCAGCATATATTAGCATCTTCGCAGATACAGAGCTAACAACTATTCCTGAAGGATCTAAAATATCGGTTTTTATGATATAATTTTTCGATGCTCCACCACCATTTCTCACTTCAGTTTTAATATTTACTACTCCGGATTCTCTGGAAAGATTTGGAGTTGTAACGTAGGTCCCATACCAGGTTACATGCACCGGATTGGTAACCAGGAGATATACATCGCGATAAATGCCTCCTGTAAAATTATGGTCGCCGTTACGGGGAGCCAAACGGGCATTCCAATTGTTGTTTAACCTCACAGCCAAAACATTCTTTCCCGTTTTCACCTGGTCAGTTATATCTAGTGAAAAACCCGTATAGCCGCCCTGGTGAGTCCCAACCGGTTTCCCGTTCACAAATATCTGTGCATCGCGGAAAGCACCTTCAAACTCTACAAATATCCGCTTGGTTTTCCATTGAGCAGGTACATCAAAATATTTGCGGTACCAACCATAACCAGTGTACCACTGCGCCGACTGGAAATATGGTATGCTAAAATTATGAGGTAAGTTAATGTCGTTCCAATCCTTGTCATTGTAAGTCTCTGCTTCCGCCCCGATATAGTCGCCCAGCTTGAATTTCCATTCGCGGTCAATATTGATTTTCTCCCTGCCGGCAACAGATGTTTTAAAATTCTGGCTGTTGGCAAACAATGAGATGTTTAAAATGAAAATTATTAATATCTGTTTCATTTAAATCAGTTAATTTGCTTCCTGACGCGTATCTATTTAATGAACCTTAATGATCTGATAAGTATAGTACCTTCTTTCCCTGTCGGGAATTTTATGAATAGATCGTGGTGACCTGAAACGATTTTAACTGCTTTAGAGAAAGCTTTCCAGTTATTTTCACTACCAGTTACACTAACAGGTATTGTTGCAATTAATTTGCCATCCTTTAGATCATCAATCCATATTTCGAGTTTTCCATTTGTTCCTGAAGAAGCTACCACCTCAACTGCAGATGGTGGGTTTTTGCCAAGTTCAACGCCTGATATCAATAACCATCCTCCATTCGGAGAAGTATTGGTAACGGCTTTTTCTGAATCTTTCCTGACCGTTTTTACACCATAGTAGTTGCTGTAACCGGCAGCCAGAATTGAAGAAAATCCGTCTTTACAAACAAAGAAATCAAAATCAGCCGGTTTGCCTTCTGCAAACAAACCCACACTTGTACCTACCCAGGAGTTATAATTTGGTTGAACCTTATCAAGAGTTACCGCACTAATCGGATCACCCAGTGGACTCCATATATTGCCATCGCTGCTGTAGAAACCTGTTAAACTGTGTTCATTTCTTTCCAGTTTTAACCAGACACTTTTGCCCGATTGATTCGAAATACTACGGGTTTCTTTACCCAGAGCAAAAATGATTTTTTTACCCTCAGTGTAGCCGGTATATAATCGGGCAACAACCTTTTGATTTCCGTTGGTAAGGTAAATTCCGGCTTTAGAAGTGGAATCGGTTGCATCCAGATCAACCCGGGTTACAGCAGTATAGTAATGGTCCGTTTCTTTCTGAAGCAGATGTGCACATTCAGTTTCAGGTATAAGCCTTATCCATCCTTTTCTGGCGGTTAATGAATAGCTGGCGGCAGCCTTTTTAGTCATGAAATGCCAGTTTGGGCTCAAAACATTTGATTCAAACTCATCACTTTGAACACTTCTCCACAAAATACCCGATTGAGGAAGATTTGGCTTTTCCAATGGTTGTGTTGTAGGAGCGACACCCCATGGTCGATCACCTTCCCAGACAATTTGGTAGAGAGAGGTTTGACGGCCAAGACCTGACCAGTCATCTCCGCTATATTTTTCGTAACTTTGAGCGATAGTCCACCATGTACCATCAGTCAGTTGCACAGGAGCCGACATATGGTTTGGACGATGGAAACCAACATCAGGGTCCGTCTCAGGTTTAAAGAAAATACCCAGCCTTTCCCATTTTGTTGAGTCGGCTGTTAATTCTTTAGTTCTTAAAACATATTGTCCACCTGATACATCACCTGCAGGGAAGTAAAAATAATATCCATTCCTTTTACACATTACCGGTCCTTCTGCCCAGCTATACTGCAATTTTGCATTTATCCAGTCAAGATTTATTACTGTACCTTTAAGCTGACCATCCCTGCCGAGAGCCTGTATCCTGTTAACTTTCTGACCGTTCTTTATAACCATGTAAGGGGTTCCGTCATCATCTATAAAAATAGAGTTATCGTACCCGAGGGGTCCGGTAACAGGGTTGGTTTTTACCTCAACAGGGGCAGACCATGGCCCGGCAGGCGAATCTGATTTACAAAACCATTGTCCGTTTGATGAAAAATATATCCAGTATGATCCATAGAAATATGTTATTGCCCCCTGCCATGTACCTGCTGATGGCCGATCGGAAACCCAACCTGCCTTTGAAGGCGGGAGCACCCTGCCGATTACTTCCCAATGGACCAGATCTTTGGAATGGTAAACAGGCATATAAGGAGTGAAATGAAAGCTCGAGCCACAGTGATAGAAATCATCACCCATTTTTAACAGAGTCGGATCGGGATGATCCCCTGGTAAAACCGGGTTGACATACGTTTTAACCTGCTGATAATATGATTTATCAGGGCTTTCCTGAGCCATAATGAAGGATACTTTCAATAGAATAAAAGCTACTAACGCTGTTAGTGTATAAATTGATCTTTTCATTTTATTATAATTTTTTTACAAATTACAAAATTCCGAACCACTTACAATACTTAATGGAAATCCAAGAAACAAAAGTGGTTTTAGAGGTTGAGTTGAGGTTTAATTTTTATCCTTAAATTCTATCAATTTTTTTACCTCCTTCTGATTACGGAAAACAACAATTTCCGTAATTGTACCTATAACCGACATTCGTGCTTCCAGCAAATCACGCAGATTGTTGGTTTTTTTGTTATTTAATGAGAGAATTACATCATTAGTCTGCAAAAACTCAGATGCTCCTGAGCCGGAAACTATGTCCAAAACCAAAACGCCCCTGGTATCATCCATTCCGGTTGCTGAGCGCTCACCGGCTGTGTTAAGGTTCTTAATCTTTGCTCCAATAAAATCTATAATCTCATCGGCACCCGTTTTGTCGAGGGAAATAATAGCAGGTATTTGCACTTTTTTGGCTAAGGCTTTCAGCTTTGGTGAGACAACACCAAAACTATCCATGGCAAAGTTTTTAAATCCTGCGGAAAGAGCTGTCGCGCCATCTTTTAAGCGAAAATCACCCACCTGAGGATCCACAAAAAGCAAATTACCGCACACCGAGTGTTTATCTGTCCCTCTGCTCCATGCTTCCTTCAGTGAGACAGAATCAGGGAAAGCATTGTAATCGATCTCTTTTCCCCATACTTTTATGTTTACAGGCAAATATCCGGCAGAAACGATATTATGACGGAAAACATCATTACTGTTCCGGAACCAAACATGCGGATGAAAAGTATTGTTAATCATGATGTTATTTTCAACTACGCGATTAACGCCTTCCCGGAGCTTTAATCCACCGTTCAGACATAAATTATTGTATATTAAATAGTTACTTGAACCATCATCAAGATCGATATCCCATCCATGGTCGCATCTCATCCGGTTATTGCGGATTGTGATGGTTTTGACCACGTCGAGCATGGTATAGTTGAAATGGTTTTCAACAATTGTGTCGAGTATCCTTTTATTCGGATGCCAGTAACGGTCCCTGCCCCAGGAGTTGAATGATCCGTGATCTCCGGTTTCCTTCACAGTATTAAACACATCGTTGTACTCTATAATATGACCACCCCAGGTTCCCTCACTTATATTTACACCCGCACGTGGCACATCATAAATAGTGTTGTGGCTTACCACGATACTCTGGCACATTGATAATTCCACCCCGGCCGATTGTTTTTCAGTCAGCCCCAGGTTAAACATAAGGTTATCGTACACTTTACATCCGGCAGGATAGTTATTTGTTTTCGGACCGGGAACAGTGTCGATTTGGGCAAATGGTACAAATTTATTATACTCAAAACTCGGGGAGCGGACTGCGTTTGGATCTCCAACGAAGCAGATGGCGCTCGCTCCAATATCTGAAATCTGGCATCCCGACACCTCACAGTTCCTGTTGAAATTATTAAAAAAGATGGCGTTGCCTCCAAGGTTCTCCAGAGAACAGTTTTTAATTGCACAATTTACAGCTCCCTCATAAACTACTGCTCCTCCGCGGTAAATGGTCCAATCACTCCGTAATAACGGCTCTTTATTCTGCATAAAGGTGCGAAGGGTTTGGGTGAGCATCAAACCGGCAATATTAATATTTCTGACCTGGTTTGTCTCAGAACCCTTAAACTCAAATAAATGAGCAATTTGTGGCGTTTCTAATTTTGCTTTTCCCGGATCCTGACCAGCCGGAGGAAAGTAATAAAGGAATTTAGTTGATTTGTTGTAGAACCATTCATTTACAGTATCCAGCTCTTCAAAAATATTTTCAACAAACCGGTATTTCGGGTGCATACCCATACGGCGGTTATTTTGCCAGCCACCCTCAAGAACTAGTTCACCACTATCGGTTCTTCCTGTAATGATATAATGAAAATCCCCCCACTCTGCAAGGTGCAGGGCATGAACATAACCTCCCTCCGGAGCTTTCCACCTGGAAGAGCGCTCCTTGCTTACAGCGTCAGCCGCTGTTCCTCCAAGAAACCGGGCAGCCGGATCATAGTTTGGGTAACGGGCCATCCGCTGCAACTGACCGTTAACAAACAACTCATCGAAAATAAGGTCTTGTTCCACTCTTGCCCGCCATATCCCTTTACCGTACTGCTCCCATTTTAGGTTTAATGCTGCCCCTCCGCTGACCGTAACTTTTTGATTTTCAAAATTTGTAATTAACAGTGATTCACCTTCTTTACGTGAGTCTTCTGAAGTAAATACAATTGGCTGCCTTAAATAATAGGTCCCCTCTAAAAGATAAATCACAACACGGCCTGAAGTCTTTCGGGCTTCTACCCGGGCTCTGTTAATGGATGCAAAAGGTTTGGTTTTAGTCCCTGGATCAGAATCATTCCCTTTGGGTGAGACAAAAAATGTTGTCTGAGAAAAAAGCAATGATGGCCATAAAAAGATTGACATTGCTATGGCTGCCAGCAATGACCTATTGGAATATTTCGAGACGTTCATTTATGATGTTCTCTCTATATTATTCAGATTTTAGAATGACTTCTGCATCTTTAAGCTGATCAGAAGTAGCTTTTAACCGGATTTCTCCGGCCTGCTTTTCAGTCTGGACAAGTACCTGGCAATAGCCATTGAAGGCCATACGCTGAATGGCTATATCCGGTTCGTGACTGGTTGGATTACCATTTCCTGTACCGATAATCCTTCCAGGTCCTTCAATGGTGAATTTTACCAGATTATCTGCAACAGGTACCACCCTTCCGCTGGCATCTTTTATTGCAACTCTTATAACAGCCACATCACATCCATCTGCCTTAAGGGTATTACAATCACTATTCAAGGCTATCTGCACAGGTGAGGTTGCTGTTTCCACAATGTCTTTAGCGACTGTTCTACTTTTGTTATAACCCCGGGCTTCCAGCTTTCCTGGTTTATATACAAGCTCCCATTCCAGTTTAGTGAAAGGAATCGATTTCTTTTTTCCAATGCTTTTACCATTGAAGATTAGTTCTACTTCTTCACAGTTTGTGTACGCATATACCTTAATGGGTTTCCCTTCTTTCCCCTGCCAGTTCCAGTGTGGAAATAAATGCACAATGGGAGTATTGGTCCATGCAGCCTGATATGCATAATATCCGTCTTTTGGGAAACCGCAAATGTCCATTATACCGAAATGAGAAGAAACACATGGCCAGAGATATGGTGTGGGCTCTCCTCTGTAATCGAATCCTGTCCAGACAAATGTACCACCCAGATAAGGATACAATACTATTTGTTCCCAGTCTTTTCCTGGTTCTGGTCCCCAATCGGGAGTATATGCGCCAATGTTTGAAACGTACCCTTTTTCTTTATTTATTTCATATTCGCCACGTGTTGAGACGAAACTTGTGGATTCGGTTACGAACATCTTTCGCTGTGGGTATTTTTCATGGTCATTCACATATTGTAATCTTTTATCTCCATAATTATAACCTACAACATCAAGGACATCGCTGTATCCCCCTGAGTTCCAGCCGTGGTTCATTGCTGCAGTAACTGGCCTGGTTGGATCAATTCTATGAGTTGTTTCAACCATTGTTTCAAGGATCCTGGTTCCCATTATAGTGCCCTGAATTGATTCCTCATTTTCCATACTCCACATGAAGATCGAAGGATGATTCCTATCTCTGTATAACAACGTAGTCAGATTATTTAATCCATTTTCGCTGCTTGAAAATAAACGATTCTCGTCCAGTACAAGCATACCAAGCCTGTCGCAAATATCCAGCAGTTCGGGGGTAGGCGGATGATGTGCGCAGCGGTAACCATTGCATCCCATTTCCTTTAGCAGCCTGATTTTATATTCGTTTATTTTATCAGGAAGAGCAACACCTATCCCGGCAAAATCCTGATGGTTGGCAGTACCCTTCACCGGATAAAGCTTGCCATTTAAGTAGAATCCGCTTGTGTTGATTTCAATTGTTCTTATGCCAAAGTTAGTTTCATAAGTGTCTACGATATTCCCATTTTCAACCACTTCGGTCAGTACTTTGTAAAGATTGGGTGTTTCCGGTGACCAGAGTGATGGCTTTTGAACTGACCCTTTCTGGGATATCTCAGTCTGACTGAAAGGAGCTATTGACAGTGCAGTAGTTTTAGTATCGAGTATAACGCCATTATTATCTGCAATTTTTGAAACAAGTGAAATGTTTTTAGATTCTTTATATTCATTCTTCACTGTTGTCATTATGTCAACAACAGCTTCGGCTGCTGAAACTGAAGGAGTGGTCAAATAAGTTCCAAACCTGTCGACATGCAGCCTGTCGGTTTTTGTAAGCCAGACATGCCTGTAAATACCGCAGCCTTCATACCACCAGCCTTCAGATTCACGACCATCAACCCTGACAAGAATAATGTTTTTACCTTCGGTTCCGTATCGCAAAACGTCAGTCAGATCGTAGTATGAAGGTGTATAACCGTCAGGGTGGTTACCTATGAAATTTCCATTCACCCAGACACTACTGTTTCTGTAAATCCCATCAAATTCAATGGATATTTTTTCCCCTTTATCTTCTTCCGGAATCTCAAATTCTTTCCTGTAAAAACCGATACCTGTGGGTAAGAATCCGGTGGCTGCCGGCTGGCCGCCCAGTGAATTGTCATTTACAAAAGTTCCTTCAACACACCAGTCATGCGGAAGGTCAACTTTTTGCCAATCAGCAGGTTTAAATGCGACTGGCTTCTTAAGGTCGGCATAGTCAATTACCGTTGCCTCATCAGTTACAACATTTACATTGATATCTGTTAATCCTCCGTATGCCCCGGCTTTTACGGCATATTTTATCGCTATATCGCCTTTGTGAAACAGCCAGTTATAATCAAAGCATTCTCTGTCACGTTTAACTGGGGATGATTTTTGTGTATTTTGTGCTCCCTCAACTAAGGGAAATATCAAAAATAAAGCTGATATTATTCCTGAAGACATTATTGATGTTTTATAATTCTGACTCATAAATTGTGAATTATTAAGTTATAAATTAGATTATGTAGCTGTGCAAATTTTTTTCTGCAATGAGCATTTAGTATTTATTGTTCCATTATTCTCTTGTTGAGTTCGATAGCTATAATAGAAATCTGATTTGCAGGTTTGTCAATGTCTGATAGAGTAATTTCCCTATCACTGTTCTGTTGTGCTTTGATCTGTTTTCTGGTATCGACCATATAAGCTTTTAATACTTTTTGTCCTTTATTTATTGACGGTAAGGTAAAAATTGTTCCTTTGAAATCTTCCAGTAAGAACAAATAAATGGTATTGTTTTTATATGCATATCCATATTGACCGTCTTTAGGTTGCCAGGGACCACCATATGTCCCATAAATGGCTTCACCGGTTTGTTGTAACCATTTGCCAGTTTTCAAGAGGACATCGGTTTCCGTTTTAGAGATTTTACCATGGCGGTCAGGAGCAACATTAAGCAGCAGCGCCATATTTCTTATGGTACAATCAACAAGCATACGTCTGACTCCTTTTTCGGAAATTACTTTTGATGAGTCATCGTGCATCGGAGTATATCCCCAGACAGAGGACATCGTCATTTCTTTCTCATAAATTTCTTCGGTACGTATTTGTCCTGTTATGGCAGATGAGCCTTCCTCAGTTTTATAATCACCATACCAGCCGCTGCGGGGATTCACAATACAATCAGGTTGATATTTACGAACCATCCCCATTATTCCCAAAGGTTTTCCTGTGGCCGAATCTATGTCCTGAAAATACGGGTTTATTTTCCATGCATTGTCAGGGTCAAGATATTTACCCGATTCCCAGAAATACCCGGCATCTGCATCAGAACCTTGTTGTGCCAGCCAGCCTCCATCCCAGAAAATCTGGTCAATTTTTCCGTATCTGGTTAACAGTTCTTTGGTTAAACAATACATTTCTTCTTTCATCAACCTTGCATTTTCTTTGTGAGCAATGTCTGTTTTATAACCAAATCTGTTGGGCTTACAGTTGGTTCCCGTTACATCATAATAACCCGGATAACGCCAATTAATAAGGGTTTTATAAATGCCTACTTTCAAACCATTGGCCCGACAGGCATCTACATACTCTCTGACAAAATCGCGATTGTGGGTTTGTTTACTACTGAAAGCATCCATGTATTTAACATCAAACAATGCATAACCATCATGATGCTGAGTAACCATATTCATATATCTCATGCCAGCATCTTTGGCTAGTTTTGCCCAATCATTGGCATTAAACTGGCTGGCATCAAAATATTGATCACCACTTTGAGGATAAGCCAACTTTCTGTATTCTTCAGAAGATGTACCTGAATTTTCCATATACCATTCACCTTTTCCAACCCCGGAATATAAGCCCCAGTGAATGAACATACCAAAGCGAGCTTCTATCAACCAATTTAACTTATCGTTGGGTTGTTGGGTTATACCAAGTTCTGTGCGCACTTTGCGAACAGGTAATGGTTTAATACTTACTGCATTCTCGGAAATAATTCGAATGTCATTATTTTGGGCGTACAAAAAACAACTGTGTCCTATGATTAAAAGTAAACTTACTATTATTTTGTTCATAAATACAGAGGTTTTTAAAAGGTGAAATTCAAAGCGCTAAAACAGATGGTCATTGGGTAATTACATCTATTTCAGCATATCCAACGTCATCGTTACCCTTGGTGTTTTTCAAAGCACGCAGCTTGATATACCGTGCCATTAAAGCTGCAAATTGTTTGATCTGCACTTCCGGATTGTTATTTATATTCGCGAATTCTCCTTCGTTAACCAGTTTCCAGTCAGAATTATCCTTTGAAACATAGAACTGGTAGTTCGAAATATATCCATTTGCACGCATCTGGTCTGGCAGGTACTTGAAACCACACAGATTCTGTTCCATTCCCAGATCGATTACCATGTCGATAGGCATCTTCTGATCTTTGCTTTGGTGCCAGGCAGTGGCTGGATTTCCATCCAGAATTCTGTTCGCTGTCTCATTCTCGATGCCGACAATCTTCCAGTCTTTCCTGGAGATGTCGAATTTCTCCCGGCTGACAGGGCTGCTTTGTCCGGAAGAAGGATCGCAGGCAATTGCCTGTAATTCCACTTTCCCTTCCGTCTGAACAGGACCTTCATATTTTTTCGATTTCGCTGTCGGTGGACTGTCGTCCAGAGTATAGTAAACAACCGATTCCGTGTCAACAGGGGTAATGATTATTTCACCTGACTTATTCCTGACAATTGCAGGGGCGGTCAGGATCTGGGGTGCATTATAAATGCCCAGATTTGAAATTACAGGACAACTTTTCGAATCGGTAATCGTGAAACGAACCTGGGTTGCCTTCACACCCGGAAATCGTAGAATACGTTTATAGCCAATGGTTGTTGCTTTCGCTACAGCTTTCCACGTACCATCAACAAGAGACTCAACTGTGAAGCCCTTTACTCGTTGACCAAGCCGGATATATTCCTGAACAAGAAAACGATTGAAAATAGTTGGTTTGCCAAGATCTACGGTCATAGATGCTTTTAGCACCCCATCATCTGTAGCCCAATAGGTATCTTTATTGCCATCTATTGTTTTTTCCGCACCGAATTCTTTCGAATTCCCGCGTACGTTCGAAGCGCTGACTTTCGCTTTTTCAGCCAGGTTAACAGCAAAAGTTTCTTTGACAGCTGCGGCAAAATCTTTCGATGCTTTTACGTCATTTTCATGTATCAAACCTCTTGTGTCAATCGGAAAGTTGAGAAGCAATGTACCGTTGCGTCCGATTGAGCTATAGTAGGTATTCATCAACTGAGATAATGTTTTTACCCTGTTGTCTTCATATGTATGGTAGAACCACCCCGGCCGGATGGAAGTATTCACTTCACCGGGAACCCAGGAATCTCCGTTTTCCACTCCGTAACGCAACATATCTTCAGGCACGTCGCCGGTAGCATTCAGCAAACTCCAGTTTGTTTCACCGACATAGCCGGCTTCTGTTCCAACCCAGCGGAGATCACCTCTGTCACCTCCATCGTTCCAGATCACAATATCAGGTTGAAGTTTGCGGATCAGCTTGTATGTATTCTGCCAGTCATAATAGGTTCTACGGTCAATTCTTCGGGTTTCCCTGGCGCCACCATAATATCCTGAACCACCATTGGCTCCGTCAAACCACACTTCGAAAATCGGTCCATAGTTGGTGAGGAGTTCTGTGAGCTGATTCCGGAAGTAGGTAATATATTCGGGTTTCCCATAATCAGCTGAGTTTCTGTCCCATGGCGACAGATATATACCTAATTTCAATCCGTATTCTTTACAGGCGTCAGCCAGTTCGCGAACAATATCCCCCTTGCCATCTTTCCAGGGAGAGTTTTTTACAGAAAACTCGGTATATTTTGATGGCCAGAGGCAGAAACCACAGTGGTGCTTGACTACCATAATGATCCCTTTCATTCCTGCTTCCTTACAAACACGTGCCCACTGGTGGCAATCCAGGTCTTTTGGATTAAATAGCTTGACATCTTCATCTCCATTCCCCCACTCCTGATCGGTGAAGGTATTTAAAGAGAAATGGAGAAAAGAATAATATTCCATTTCCTGCCATTTCATCTGGTTCTCATTCGGAACCGGCCCGAATGGTTTCGGTGCCAGTGTCTGGGCATAAGATGTGCCGATCAAGAGAGAGGAAAACATTATTCCCCAAATAATCTTTCTAATCATTGTGTTTAAAGTGTTTATAAAATTTATATACTTCAACTTTGTTATAAATATATCTGTTCAACTGGTCAATCATTAAATTGGCGACAATTCATAAACGTTGCCCTGTTCTGCGTTAAATTCCAGTACATAAGAGCCTCCCTGTTCCATGGACTTTTCTGTCAAACCATCCACTTTCAAGGCAAAAGCCGAACGGACAATGCACTTGTTTTTCACATTTGCCTTTATAATCACTTTTTGAGGTATGCTGTTTTTCCATTTAATATCTACTACGAAACCACCGCGGGCAACCAGACCTTTTACTTCCCCGTCTTTCCACGCTTTTGGCAAAGCAGGAAGCAATTCGATACAGCCATTTTGACTTTGCAGTAACATCTCAGCAATACCGGCAGTTCCACCAAAGTTCCCATCAATCTGGAAAGGTGGATGGGCGCAGAACAGGTTCGGGTAGGACCCGCCTCCGTTCGACATATTCAACGATGTAGTTTCAGTTGGTCTGAGAAGGTTTTTCAGTAACTGGTAAGCACGGTCACCATCCTTGAGTCTGGCCCAGAAATTCACCTTCCATGCCAGTGACCAACCGGTACCGACATCTGTCCTGACATCCAGGCTTTTACGTGCAGCTTTGGCCAGCTCAGGTGTTTTCAGAGGGTCAATCTGATTTCCCGGGTAAAGCATATACAGGTGGGAAACATGCCTATGCCTTACATCAGTCTCCTTAAATTCTTCGCTCCATTCCATAATTCTGCCATCCGAACTTATTTGTGGAGTTGCAAGATCAGACAAAGCATTGTCAATTTTCATCAACAGAGAGTTATTATCGTTCAGAATTCCAGATGCTTCCAGTACATTTGTAAACAATTCATGTAAAACTTCCTGGTCGTGCGAAGGTCCCATACACACCGAGCCAATAGAACCATCTGGTGCAATAAATTGATTTTCCGGCGAGGTTGATGGGCCCGATACCAGTTTGCCTGTTGCAGGGTCTTTTACCAGCCAATCGAGATAAAACTGTGCCGCTTTCAACATAACCGGATAAACCCTTTCCAGGTATTTATGATCCATTGTGAACGTATAATGGTCCCAAAGATGATGGCATAACCAGCCACCTCCAGCCACATACATTCCCCAACTTGTGCCTTCTCCCGGTGCAGTATATCCCCAGACGTTAGTTATAGGTTCCGTGCACCATCCGTTGGCATGGTATTGTACTGCTGCAGTTACTTCGCCTGGTTTAACCAGCGATCCGATCAGATGGGTTACTGGTTCGAAGCATTCTCCAAGGTTGGTAATATCAGAAGGCCAATAATTCATTTGCACGTTGATGTTAGTGTGGTAATCACAGTTCCAGGGCGCCTGGATTTTATTTGACCAGATACCCTGCAAATTTGCAGGCAGTGATCCTTCCCGGGAAGAGGAGATCAGTAGGTATCTGCCATACTGGAAATAAATTTCCTGCAAATGAAGATCATCGGGATTTTTCTCCTGGTTTTTCAAACGTATATCGGTAGGGATACTATCTGGTCCACCATCCGATAAATTCAGGCTCACTTTGCTAAAAAGAGCGGAATAATCATCGACATGGTTTTTCAATAGGGTAGCGTAAGACCTCGACGCTGCTTTGTTTAGCTGGTCAAGTGTTCTTATTTTTGGATCGTCACCAGTGTATGCAGGATATTCCTGCTTGTAATTGGTAGCAGCCGTCAGTAACAGCATCACTTCATCAGCGCTCTGTATAGTAATCAGGCTGTCTGAATAGGCGACATTTCCACCGGTAGTTGTTGCTTTTAAACGGGCAGCATATTGCATACCGTCACCACCTTTGCCATTGTCTAAAGTCCCAAACATCATCAGGTTATCCTTTTCATTACTGGTAGCAAACCGTTCCGGACGGGTTAGTGCGGTTTTAAAACTTATCGCTCTCTTTTTGCTGGCAGTAAGATGCATAACTAAAACACGATCCGGATAACTGATAAAGATTTCGCGTTGATAGCTTATGCCATTCTGATTATAAGAAATCTTCATAACCCCGTGGTCCAGATCAAGCTCCCGGATATAATTACTGTACATAGTATTTTTATTGAAATACAGCGATAAATTGCCCAAAATCTGGAAGGATCCGTAAGGAGAGCTGGTGCCATTTCCTCTTGCCGAACCAACACCTTTGCAGACTTGTGATTTTTCGGTTAGCTCGTTAGCTTCTTTGTATTTTTTTTCAAACAGGAGCTGTCTTATTTTGTCAAGTGATTCAGCTGCTTCGGGATTATTATTATCATCATTGCTGCCAGACCATAAGCTTTTTTCGTTTAACTGGATGATTTCATGATTTACATCGCCATATACCATAGCGCCAAGGAACCCATTGCCAACAGGCAGGGCTTTTATCCACTCGGCATCATTTTCCTTCCCGTTTTTTATGTCTGCTATTGAAGACTTGGCAGGTTTATCATACCATAGGCTTAGTTTCTTATCTGCAGCACTCTGACAAAAAAGATTACTTATAATTATTAACAAAAGAAATAATGTAGAATTTGTTTTCTTATTCATTTACTATAGTACTAATTATTGGCCAGATCGATTTGAACCGTTTGAGCAGAAGGGGCTATTACCCTAAACATGTCCTGACGTGTTTGAGCATTAACGGCCGGGTATTGTGATAAAAAAGTATCGGTTGAAGCTGGTTTCAAACCTGGAGGAAGTGGCTCTTCCTGTTGACATTGATGGATGCCGGCAAACTGAGCTGATGCAATACCACAAAACATCGTTGTGACCAGAATAGAAATAATCTTTTTCATATTTAGAAATTTATGCAAATAAATATTTTAAATAAAACTTTATTTATCAAGGAATAAATCTTTCCCCAAGCACAAGTTTTTCGCCTGAATCGTCGATTTCGTAAAATCGTGGTTTACGGGGTCTGTCATCAATATTCAACATTATTTCACCCAAGCCTCTCCTTCGGGTGTCCTCCTCCACGCGAAATAGGCGTCGAGGCTTTTAAGTGATTCGGCGCTGGGCACCGGTCCCGTGTGCGTAGTCTGGTTGAAGTACATCACCACTGGGTTGGCATCGCTGAATGCAGGCCATGCCGGAACTCCTTCACCGCTGGGATCACCATGCTTGGCAAAGTTTGTCCAATAGGTGGCCATGGCCTCCGATATATCCAGGTCAGTTTTCGTTGTCTGAGGATTAGAGGCATCGAGATGCTTGAATACGTAATTCACATCCTGACCGTGTGGTGAGCCATATCCGACGCGGGGTGAACCTTCAGGATAGTCAGGGTGTTGATCGAAATAGTAATAGAATGCTTTTGATTTTCCCATCTTTGACTGAAGCCGGGCCCATATCCATGTATGCCAGCCGAATGCAGCATCACGTGCGAGGTCACGGGCGGTCTTCGGAACTGTGCCTGAACCAATAGGATAGGCTTTGATAAGTTCATCGGCAAATTTACCATAACGATTCTTAACACCAGTTATGTAATCTTCAGGAGTTTTGGGAGGTGAAAAGCTTGCACCCTCGTCAGAGTTGTAGCCCACAAGAATAGGAGTATCGTTGAAACGACCTGCTTCATAAAGTTTGTATTGATCGTCGGGAATTACCCATCCATCAATAATAGGCCATGACATACCAAGTCCACGTCCTGCCGGGAGCTTATCTGCGTCAATCTTCCGTAATTCCGATATAGTCGAAACGCCAGCGCTTTTGAGGTAAGCTTGCCCATCAAGCTCAGCATTGGCAAGCCGTTTCAAATTCTCGCCCGGGAAAGTGGTGGGCCGCGGAGGGCCGAACGAGCCACCGCTTTGTGAAATGGCTCCCTGGAACAGTCCTTTAGCGAGTGGTGAAGCACAGAGCATGCTAACAGCAATTCCTCCGGCCGATTCACCGAAAATAGTCACTTTAGTGGGGTCGCCTCCGAATTCAGCAATATTCTTCTTCACCCATTGCAGACCTGAGATCATATCCATAAGACCGTAATTTCCCGAAACATGGTTCGGGCTCTCCTTGCTTAACTCAGGGTGCGCTAAAAATCCCAGTTGGCCAACGCGGTAGGCGATACTTACCAGAACCACACCCTTCCTGGCCAGATTCTCACCGCTGTAATTCTTTTCTGACGTGGACCCTGCACCAAATCCTCCGCCATAGATCCATACCAGCACGGGGATGTGGTCACCGGCGGATTTTGCTGGTGTCCAAATGTTAAGATACAGGCAGTCTTCACTTTTTCCTGAGGGAGGATTCCCTCCCTGAATCGGTCCGGGTGCAAACTTTGTGGCCTGCTTCACTCCCTCCCATTTGGCAGCAGGCTGAGGGGCATGCCATCGCAGGTCACCAACAGGCGGTGCAGCGAACGGGATGCCTCTGTAAACCGTCAGGTCGTCTTCAAACGTTCCCTGTACTAATCCACCATCAACTTTGACTGGCAAAGGTTGCTGTGCATAGCCAGATCCTGCGGAAAACATTGCAAACATCGCAAATAAAAGTGCTGTTTTCTTCATAAGTTTGATTCTTTTTATAAAATTTATTTGGTTAATATTCCCTTTCTATACTTCGTCAATTCCCTTTGGAAAGTTTTTGATACAGGTCTTTATCGAACTCTTCGATGCCGGTAATGCCATGGAGGTGGTTAACGGAAATCCAGGGCAACCAACTCCTGTGTGATCCGTAACCTCTGTTCCGTCCCATACTCCAGTTTTCCTGCTGCCATCCTGGCCCAAACAGGTCGAATGTGCGTCCGGGCAATGCTAACATAGCCTTGGTATTGAACAGAAGTATTCGAGCGATATCCAGGAAATGTTCATCATTAGTATATTTATACAACCTTATGTAATCCGGCGCACCCCAGGCCAGGTACTCGTCTACTCCGCCCGACGCTCTGGCTGTTATGCCCTGAACTCCAACAGTGGATATTCCACGCTTCCAGTTCAGAGTAGAATCGTTGGCATCTACTGGCATTGGTACATTCCATATCCATATCCAGCTTTCGGTGTAATTACCTGCGGTTTTAGCATATTCAAGCCACCTGGGATCCTTTGTAGACTCATACAGGCTTAAAAAAGCATTGAGGGAAAGCATCCCGGCTTCCTTATCAACAATATTCGGATTGTCGGTAGCTCCTCCCACGAACACACCTTTGCTGCCATAGTTTGTCCAGATGTAATCCGCGGCACGGATCGCCGTGTTAATATACTTTTTCTGACCTGTTACCTCGCTAAGCTTCACCAGGAATGTTACCGGGTTATAACTACTTGTTCCTGAAGCCT
>OCZT010000206.1_pt1 | contig 56816 bp, 47 predicted proteins | sample 1539031 | NCBI WGS metagenome assembly OCZT01 (sample SAMEA3539308, study PRJEB22396) | soil metagenome | biome: tundra; feature: field; material: soil | place: USA | collected 2010-05 | depth 0.15 m
GGAGCCGACGGGGAGATTCGAACTCCCGACCAGCTGTTTACAAAACAGCTGCTCTACCACTGAGCTACGTCGGCCGGGCCTCGGCAGTATAGGTAGCACACAGGCTGCTCATCCGCCCGTGTTGACCTACCGAGCGTAGGCGAAGCCGCGCTGCCGCGCGATCTCATAGAGCAGCAGGGAGCCGGCCACTGCTACGTTCAAAGACTGCACCTTTCCACCCATGGGGATGGCCACCAGCGCGTCGCAGTGGCGCCGGGTGAGAGGACGCAGACCCTCGCCCTCGGCGCCGACCACCAGGGCCAGCGGCTGGCGCAGGTCGGTCTGGTCTGGACGCGAGTCGCCGGCCACGTCCAGACCCACCACCACCACCCCCAGGTCCCGCAGCTCCCGCAGGGTCTGGACCAGGTTGACCACCCGCACCAGACGGATGTGCTCGATGGCTCCAGCACTGGCCTTGGCTGCCGCGGCCGAGGGTGGCGCGGTGCGGTGCCGGGGCAGGACGATGGCGGTGACTCCCAAGGCCTCGGCGCTGCGGGCTAGCGAGCCCAGATTCTGAGGATCCTGGACCCCGTCCAGACATAAGAATATGGGCGGCCAGCCCGCAGCCGCGGAACTCACCAGCCGCCGGAGGACATCGATGTTATCCAGCTGGCGGCCGTCGAAGTAGGCGGCAACTCCCTGGTGGTGCTCGGTGTGAGCCACGTCGTTGAGCCGGCCTCTGGGAGTGGTTTCCTGAACGACGCCCACCGCCAGGGCCAGCTCCACGATCTCCCCCAGCCGCTGATCGCCACTGAGGCCCGGAGCCAGCAGCAGGCGGCGGAGCCGGCGCCCCGCCCGCAGCGCTTCCAGGACCGGGTTACGCCCGTACAGAATCTCTGGCATCAGAGGCGATGCCAGCGGGTGCCTTCCTTGGTGTCCTCGACCACGATGCCCAGCTCCAGCAGCTGATCGCGGATCCGGTCCGCCTTCGAGAAGTTGCCCTTCCGGCGAGCCTCCTCCCGGCGGGCGAGAGCCTGTTGCTCCTCCCCGGTCAGCTGGGGGTCCTCGGAGACAGCCGCCCGCTCGATGACCGCCAGCCGACTGTCGGCGATCCGCAGGCTGAGGAGAGCCGCACCACATCCATCGCCACCGGCACGCCCCTCGTCGAGCAGGCGGTTGCCCTCGCGGACCAGATCATGGAGTGATCCCATCGCTCGGGGCAGGTTGAGGTCATCGTCCATCGCGGCCTCGAAACCATCTCGGGCCCGCTGGGCGGCCGCCGCCAGAGGATCACCGGACCCAGCGGTCTTGAGGTCACCGCCCTGAGCCGCCGCGCAGCGCCTCCAGAAGGTGGCGAGCCGGTCCAGCGACTCGGACGCGCCCACCAGGTCCTCCTCCCGGAAGTGGAGCTTCTGGCGGTAGTGGGTGTTGCCGAGCAGGTGGTAGCGAACCGCCAGCGGGCTGTGGCCTCGCTCCATCAGGGTCGTCAGGGTCATGAAGTTGCCCTGAGACTTGGCCATCTTGCCCCCCTCCACGAGGAGATGCTCGACGTGGAACCAGAGCCGGACGAAAGGTTTGCCAGTTGCCGACTCGGACTGGGCGATCTCGTTCTCATGGTGGGGAAATTTGTTGTCGACGCCACCACAGTGGATGTCGATCGACGCCCCCAACAGCTCCATGGCCATCGCCGAGCACTCCAGATGCCAACCGGGGCGCCCCCAGCCGAATGGCGATGGCCAGGCGGCCAAATCGCCCTCCGTGCCTCTTTTCCAAAGCGCGAAGTCCCGCACCGCTTCCTTGGCCTCGTACTCGTCGGAATCGATCCGGCCACTGGCTCCGGCGCTGAGCCCCTTTGTGTCCAGGTGAGACAGTCGACCGTAGTTGGGGAAGGACTCCACTCGGAAGTAGACGGATCCCTCGCTCTCGTAGGCATGGCCGGTCGCCACCAACTGCTCCACTAAGGCCACCATGGCGCCGACATATTCGGTCGCCCTCGGGAAGTGATTGGCAGGCTGGATCCCCAACCGCTTCAGGTCCGTGAAGAAGGCCTCAATAAAGGGCGCAGTGAACTCGGCCAGGGTCTGTCTCCGGGTGGTCGCCTTGGCGATGATCTTGTCGTCGACGTCGGTGATGTTCATCACCTGCTCCACCTTCAGCCCGCGGGCCTCCAGGTGCCTTCGGAGCAAATCCTCGGCCAGGTAGGCTCGGAAATTGCCGATGTGGGCCCGATCGTGGACCGTGGGACCGCAGGTGTACATGTGAACCCGGCCGGGATGCAGAGGGTGCAGCACCCCCACTTCCTGGGTCAGGCTGTTGTAGAGGCGAATTGGCATGGCCGGCCTATGTTATTCCCGGTCGGTCCGGCTTCCGACGCCCACCCGGGCCACCGCCAGGGCCGCCATCCCCTCTCCCCGCCCGGTCAGGCCCAAGCCGTCGCTGGACTTCACCTTGACCGAAACGCAGGCCACCTCCAGCCCGAGCACCTCGGCCACCGCTGCCTCCATCGCCTGGCGGAAGGGACCGAGACGAGGCGCCTCAGCGACCACGGTCCCGTCCAGGCCGAGGATCTCGATCCCCTCGGCCGCCAGCATGTCCCCGACCCGGCGCAGCAGGTCCAGAGAGGACGCTCCCCGCCAGCGATAGTCACTGGAGGGAAAGTGCTCACCGATGTCCCCCAGGCCGGAGGCGCCGAGGAGAGCGTCGGCCAGGGCGTGGCAGAGCACGTCACCGTCGGAGTGCCCCAAGAGGCCGTGGGGGTGCTCGATCTCGACGCCACCCAGCCAGATCGGTCCCGGGCCGCCAAAGCGGTGCACGTCGACTCCCAGTCCCACCCCGGGGAGACGGCGGAGGCTCACTGGCGCGCCCAGGCGCTGTTGCCGAGCCAGGCGCGCAGCGCCAATATGTCTTCGGTCCTCGTCACCTTGAGATTGCGGGGATCGCCCAGGACAGCGGCAACCGGCTCGCCTAGCGCCAGCACCAAGGCGGCGTCGTCGTCAGCATCCCGGCCCGCGGCCGACGCCTCACGGTGGGCCCGGACCAGCACATCGCGTCGGAATGCCTGAGGGGTCTGAATCGCCACTAGGTCGGCCCGCGGCAGCACTTCCTCCAGGCGACCGCCGCGGACCACTGCAGTGCTATCGGCAACCGGGACGCAGGCAGCGGCGGCTCCCACCTCCCAGGCTGCTCGGAGCACCTTGGAGCAGAGCTCGGAGGTCACTCCAGGGCGAGCCCCGTCGTGGACCAGGACCATCTCCCGAGAGCAGAGTCGCAGCCCGCGCTCGACCGACTCCTGACGGCGAGCCCCGCCCTCGACGCAGCGGCAGCCTAACCGGGGTGCCGACGCGGAGGCCAGCTCCATGACCCGGCGGTGTTCGCTGGGATCGGTGACCACCACCAGCTCGTCCACCCCGCTGGAGGGGTCTCCGAGGGCTTGGAGCACCCACGCCAGCACCGGCTGACCACTGAGGTCGGCCCACAGCTTGGGGCCGCCGAACCTGGCGCCGGCTCCGGCCGCCGGCACCAGGGCAGTGGTACCGGGAGCTGCCTCACCCAAACTCAGGACCTGGGGATGGCCGCGGGCTTGGAGCTTCGACCGGGGGCCGGTGCCGGGCCGGGGTCGTCCTCGCCCAGGTCGGGAGCTTGGACAAAAACCATGCGCCCGGAGGCGGTCTGGATGACGCTTCGAACCGTCGCGGTGATGCGCTGGCCCAGGTGGGCCCGCCCTCCCTCCACCACCAGCATCGTGCCGTCCGGGAGGTATCCGACCCCCTGATCGGCCTCCCTCCCCTCCTTGACCACGTCGACCTCCAGCTTCTCGCCGGGCACCAGGGCGGGCCGCAGGGCAGTCGCCAACTGGTTGAGGTTCAGCACGGTCAGCCCCTCGATCTGAGCCACCCGGTCAAGGTTGAAATCAACGGTCAGGATGGCCGCGTGCTGCTCCCGGGCCAGCCGAATCAGGCGGGCGTCTACCTCGGGCATGGAAGGGTAGTCGGCCTGGGGGAACTGGAGGTCCAGCCCAGGCAGCGAGCGCAGTTCCTCCAGCATGGCCAGTCCCCGCCGACCCCTAGCCCTTCGGATGGGATCGGCGGAGTCTGCGACCGACTGCAGCTCGGCCAGGACGAACTGGGGAACCAGCAGCTCATAGAGGCAGAACCCGGCTCGGGCAAGGTCCAGGAGGCGGCCGTCGATGACGGCGCTGGTATCCACCACCACCCGTGCCAGAGGAGAGCCGGCGACCCCCAGTGGGATGCCGAGTCGGGAGAGCTCGCGCCGCCGTCGACGCCCCACTGAGATCCCCAGAGGCACCAGGATGAACGCCACCCCGACGGCCACCAGCCAGCCCAGTCCGCCAGGCAGACCCGAGGCGATCAAAGCCACCAGGGCGGCGATCACCAGCGCCACGACGACCCCGGCTAGCGCCCCCACCAATTCGGAGAAAGGGATGTTGGCCAACTCCTCCTCGGCCCAAGCGTAGGGGCGGACGCTGAGGGCCGGTCCCAGCAGGTAGCCGAGGCCGCACCCCAGCCCCAGCCCCACGACCAGGACCACCGTCTTGCCCTCCCAGGTCGCCAGCGGACCATGGAAGTTGTTGAGGATGACCGTCGCGTAGAGGGTCCCCAAGACCGCGCCCACTGACATGCCCAGCAGGCTGGCAATGCGCGAGGCGCGTTCTCTCGACGGATGCTCGGCGGGCGTCGGGTCGGCGCTGCCGGCGGTGGCTACGGTTCCGGGTGCCTCCCCGGGCTCAGACCGGTCCGCCACCATCGCCGCCGCTAGGTCCGGCGGCTCCCGCCCCGGCGGGCTCAACAGCTGGGGGTTTTTTCTCAACGGCCTCGGGAGGTGGAGGCGGTCCCGGCACCACGTGAGTCCGGATTTTGCCGTCCTCCACGTCGATGGTGACCAGGTCCCCGGGCGAGAAGGTGATCCGCAGCAACTCATCGCTGAGAGGGTCTTCGATGTCGGCTTGGATGACCCGACGCAGCGGACGGGCCCCGAACTGCTTGTCGAACCCGCGTTCAGCCAGCAGGTCCTTGGCCTGGTCGGTGACCAAAAGGCTGAGGCCCTGACGCTGGAGGTGCTCGCGGACCCGCACCAGCATGAGGTCAACTATCTGCCGCGTCTCATGGGTGCGCAGCCGGTGGAAGACCACCACCGCGTCGACTCGGTTGAGGAACTCGGGCCGGAAGGCCCGCTTCAGCTCGTCGGTGATGCGCTCGCGCATCTTGCTGTGCTCCTGGTCCTCGCCGCTGCGGCCGGGGACCCCGGTCTGGAAGCCCATCGAGATGTTCGAGCCCACTCCCTGGATGCCCAGGTTGCTGGTCATGATCACGATGGTGTTGGCGAAGCTGACGACCTTGCCCTTGGCGTCGGTGAGACGTCCGTCCTCCAGAATCTGCAACAGCAAGTTGAAGAAGTCGGGATGGGCCTTCTCGATCTCATCGAAGAGGACGACGCTGTAGGGACGGCGCCGTACCGCCTCGGTCAGCTGGCCGCCCTCGTCATAGCCCACGTACCCCGGCGGTGAGCCCACCAGCCGGGCAGTGCTGTGACGCTCGGCGAACTCGGACATGTCCAGCCGGATCAGGGCATCGTCGTTGTCGAACAGGAAGGCGGCCAGCGACCGAGCCAGCTCAGTCTTGCCCACCCCGGTAGGGCCGAGGAAGATGAAGGAGCCGATCGGCCGACGGGGGTCCTTGAGCCCAGCCCGGGCCCGGCGGACTGCCTGGCAGACGATCTTGACCGCCTCATCCTGGCCAATCAACCGCTTGTGAATCTCCGACTCCATGGCGAGGAGCCGCTGGGTCTCCGCCTCGACCAGGCGGCTGACCGGAATGCCAGTCCAGGAGGAGACGATGTCGGCGATGTTCTCCTCGTTGACCTCGGGCACCGTCTTGCCCAACTCATCGCGCCAAGCGGCCTCCTCCAGCGCGTACTCGGCCTTGAGCGGCTTCGCCTCCTCGTCCAGCTTGGTGGCCAGCTCGTAGTCCTGCTTCTCGACGGCCTCGTCTTTGCGGGTCTGGAGCGAGCGAATGTGCCGCTGCTTGGCGCGCAACTCGGGAGGCGTGGTGGTCAGCTTCATCCGCACCCGAGCCGAGGCCTCGTCGATGAGGTCGATGGCCTTGTCAGGCCAGCAGCGGTCGCTGACATAGCGCCCCGAGAGCTCGGTCGCGGCCCGCACCGCGGCATCGCTGATGGTCACCCGGTGGTGCTTCTCGTAGAGGCTGCGCACTCCGGAGAGGATCTCGACTGTCTCCTCCAGCTTGGGCTCCTCGACGAAGACCGGCTGGAAGCGACGCTCCAGGGCAGCGTCCTTCTCGATGTACTTGCGGTACTCGTTGAGGGTGGTGGCGCCGATGCACTGGATCTCGCCGCGAGCCAACGCCGGCTTGAGGATGTTGGCGGCATCGATGGCGCCCTCAGCCGCCCCAGCTCCCACCAGGGTGTGGAGCTCGTCGATGAAGAGCACCACTTCCTTGGAGGAGCGGATCTCATCGAGAATCTTCTTGAGACGCTCCTCGAACTCGCCCCGGTACTTGGTCCCGGCCACCAGGCCGCCCATGTCCAAGGTGAGGACCCGCTTGTTGGCCAGCGACTCAGGAATTTCCTGGTTCACGATGGCCTGGGCCAGTCCCTCGGCGATCGCGGTCTTGCCGACCCCCGGCTCGCCAATGAGGGCAGGATTGTTCTTAGTGCGCCGCGAGAGGATCTGCACCACCCGCTCGATCTCCATCTCCCGACCGATGACCGGGTCGAGCTGGTTCTTGGTCGCGAGCTCGGTGAGATCGCGGCAGAACTGGTCCAGCAAGGGAGTCTTGCTCGACTTCTTGCGCTCGGGAGGCGGCTCGTCCTCGAGACCTTGCTCCTTCAGCAACGAGTCCAGCTCGTGGCGGACTTTGTCCAAGTTGGCGCCGAGATCCTCGAGGACGTGGGCGGCGATGCCCTCACCCTCGATCAGCAGACCGAGCAGGAGGTGCTCGGTTCCGACGTAAGTGTTGTTCATCCGCTTGGCCTCTTCGAAGGCGATCTCGATCACCTTCTTGACCCGGGAGGTAGGGATGATCTGCTGGACGATGATCCGCTCGTTGCGGCCCAACACCGAATCGATGGTGTCCCGCACCTTGTCGATCTCAACGCCCAGGTTGGCCAGCACCTTGGCGGCCAGACCCTCGCCCTCGCGCAGCAGCCCCAGCAGGAGGTGCTCAGTACCGATGTACGAGTGGTGGGACTTCTCCGCCTCGTCCTGAGCGAGCGTCAGGACCTTCTTGGCCTTCTCGGTAAAGCGCTCAAACGGATACATGGATCATCTCCTTGAGCCCGGTGGAGGGACGGTCGGCAGCGCTGGCTACCGCCATGGCTGGAATGGCTCGGGGGCTCGGGACGGGGCCGATCACAAGCGCATTATGCCCAATTCGAGCGCTGCCAACCCCGGGGCCACTCCACCTTCGCCTGATCGGACGGGATGAGGGTCCAGCCGGGACGACGGATGAGTTGGGGGCTGACCTTGGCCAGCGCGGCCGGCGAGGATCGAAAACTAGGCTGAGGCGTCCGCCCTGAAGCTCCGGACCGCCTCCCGTGGGGCTTGGACTATGACCGCCCTCCGGAGGCTGCGGGTCGGCAGCACACTCTGCACCACGAGCCGAGGGGAAGGCTGGTGGTTTCGGGCGATCTCCTGGCGCACCTGCTCCAAGTCGACCCCGAGTGCGAGCAGCACCTGAGCAGCGGTGCCTCGGCTTGCCGAAGCAGTCCGAGCAGGAGATGCTCGGTTCCGATTTAGGACTGAGCGGCCTTCACCGCCTCGTCCTGAGCCATGGTCAGGACCTGCTTAGCCTGCTCGGTGAATCGCTCAAACGGGACCAAATCAAGGCCTCTATTCCCCACTCAGCCCCGGAGGTAACCGGCGCGGCCAAGTCTGACCTGGGGAGACTCGGCTGGCAAGGCCCGCAGAGTCAGGGCCGCACTGGAAGCCACGTCGAACCGCGGGCGACGATTACGGAGCGCGAGATCCGCACTCCTCCGGCGGAGGTCTGACTAGGCCTCGTCGGTCCCGGCGCTCGCCGCGTCGTCATCGGCGGGCGCGCGCTCCTCCGCCTCCGGCTCGGCATGCACCACTGCATCTGCTTCCGGGGCGGCTACCTCAGCCTCATTCGCCGGCGAGCTCGCTTCCGCTTCCGGCTCTACCGGCGCCACTGCCGCTGCTTCCGGGCTAGCCATCTCAGCCTCATCTGCAACCTCGGCAACTTCCACCTCGGCAGCAGCCTTGGCCCGACTCCGCTTGGGCTTGGCCGCCGGCTCGGGGCTCGACTCCTCGTCCATGTCGGGCTCATAGTCGGCGGCGGCTGCGTAGTCCTGATCTCCGGGAGCTTCCTCTGGAGGCAGATGGTCAGGCCGCGGCAGGAGCTGGCGGTAGGACAGTGAGATCCGGCGGCGGGTGCGATCCGCCTGGAGCACGATCACCTTGACGGTGTCGCCGACCCGGAGGACGTCCTCGGTGCGCTCAACGTGCTCCCAGGAGAGCTCGCTGATGTGAAGAAGACCCTCAACGCCATCGGCGATCTGCAGGAAGGCCCCGTACTTCTTCGTCTTGGTGACGGTGCCCTCGATCTCGGTGCCCGCCGGGAAACGGGCCTCGATGCTGTCCCAGGGGTCGTCGCTCATCTGGCGCAAGGAGAGCGAGATGCGCGACAGCTCGGGGTCCAGCTTGATCACCTTGACGGTGACCTCGTCGCCGACCGCCAGCATGTCCGAGACGTTGCTGACCCGGTCCCAGGAGAGCTCGCTGATGTGAATCAGGCCGTCGGCCCCGCCCAGGTTGATGAAGGCTCCATAGGAGGTGAGTCCGCTGACCCGGCCAGTGACCACGTCGCCGACGCTGAGGCGCTCAAAGAGCTCCTCTCGCAGCCGGGCCCGGTCCTCGTCCTGGGCGGCTCTTTGGCTGACGATCAGCCGGTTGCGCTTGCGGTTGACCTCCAGGATCTTGACCATGATCTGCTGGCCCACCAAGTCCATCAGGTTGCCGGAGTGGGTGCGCGCCACCTGGGAGCTGGGCAAGAAGCCCCGCAGACCCATGATGTTGACGATCAGGCCGCCCTTGTTCTGCTCGCGAACCTCGGCCTCGACCCCCTCGCCCGAGCTCTCCTTCTCGGCAGCCTTGGCCCAGATCCCCTCGGCCCTAGCCCGGCGCAGGCTCAGCACCACGTTGCCGTCCTCGTTCTCGGACTGCAGGACGTAGACCTTGATCTTGTCCCCGGGGTTGAGCACCACGGCCTCCTCAGCCCGTCCGGTCATCTCCCGGTTGGAGATGACCCCTTCGGACTTGGCGCCGATATCGACCAGCACTTCGTCGGGGTCGACCCGCACGACGGTGCCGTCAACGATGTCCCCGTAGGTCAGGGTTCTGATGGATTCAGCGCTGGTGCGCAGGTACTCCTCCATGGAGCTGAAGATCGTCAGCTCCTCGGCGGGTACCGCAGTGGCGAGCTCGGACAAAGGCCTGTTGAATCCTCCAGAACACTGTCGACGGCGCACTAAAGCAGAGCGCCGACGCGGGCGGAAGTATAACAGCGATCCCCCGAGATCCAATGTATCGCGGTGGCCGCCCGGGTCGAGTTCGCGAGCCCGAGCCGGGCCCAGGGTGGCACACTGGGATCACGCCCCAGTCACCGCCGCGGACTCGATCCAGCGCCGGACACCGAAGGAGAGTTGAGTGAGCGTAGCCCCGACCCAACAGATCTACCAGTACCGGGAAGTCGACTCCCTGGATGAGGTGAACCGCCTCGCGGCGGAAGAGAGCTTCGATTTGTTCCAAGCGGTCGCTCTCGAGGGCCGGCTGCGCTTCGTGGTCCGCCGGGTGCGCGACTCTGAGATGGGCCGCCGGGTAGGCTTCGCCGGACCGCCCCAAGGACCGCCCGCCGGCTAGGCGCCGGCCACCACCTTCATCGCCAGGTCGAGAGCCGGCGCGCTGTGGGTGAGGCGCCCGACTGAGATGTACTTGGGCCGAGCGGCCGCGTATAGCGCCAGGTTCTCGAGGCGGACGCCGCCACTGACCTCGACCTCAGCTTTGTTCCCGACCAGCTCCACCGCCTCCGCCACCTGGGCCGGGTTAAAGTTGTCGAGCAGCACCCGGCCGACCCCGAATTCCAGGGCTTCGGCCAACTCCTCTACTGAACGCACCTCGACCTCCACCGCTCGGGAAGGGTGCCTGGCCGTGGCCCGAGCCAGGGCCACTCTGAGCCCCCCAGCCAGGTCCACGTGGTTGTCCTTGATCAGGATGGCGTCGTAGAGGCCCATCCGGTGGTTGCGGGCACCACCGGTGCGGGCTGCGTACTTCTCCAACTGGCGGAGCCCGGGCAGGGTCTTGCGGGTGTCCAGGATCTCGACCCCGAACGGGCGGGCCACCGCCGCAAACTTGGCGGTGAGGCTGGCGATCCCGGACAGGTGCTGCAGGAAGTTGAGAGCGGTGCGCTCGGCCACCAGGACCGCTGCGGCGGGGCCCGCCACCCGCATCGCGAGACTGCCGGCGCGGAGGACATCTCCGTCCTGGAGCAGGTCGGTGCAGGTGATCGAGGGGTCGACCTGATGGAAGACCTCGTGGGCGAGAGCGAGTCCGCAGAGCACTCCGTCCTCCCGAGCTCTCACCTCGGCGACGCAGCGCTGGCCCGCTTCGAGGACGGACTCGCCGGTGAGGTCCTGACCGCGATAGTCCTCGGCGAGCGCCCGCGCGGCCTGCGCTGCGATCTCAGCTGGTTCGAGCTGGCTCAATCGGCCTGAACTCCAGGGGCACCCCCCGCTTCTGGATGACCGTGCCGAGAAATCGGCTCTCCACTGAAGGATGGTCGCGGCGGAAGTGGGCTCCCCGGCTCTCCTCGCGGTAGTCGGCGGCCTCCACCAATAGCGAACTGGTCCCCAGCATGCCTCGCAGCTCGCAGAGATGGGGGTCAACCGGCAACTCCGGCACCGCGTCGGCGAGAAGCGCGAGCCGGGCCGCCGTCCGGGCCAGACCCTCCCGCTCGCGGACGATGCCGGCGGTGCTCCACATCGCCTCCTGGAGCTGGCGCCGGGCTTCCGCCAGCTGCTCGGGAGCGACCTCTTCCAACTCCATCTCGGCCGCCGGCTCGGGCGCGGCGAGCGGGGCCCGCTCCCCCTCCCCCAGGACCGCCTCGACCGCCCGTGCCGCGAACACCAGCGACTCCAAGAGGCTGTTGCTGGCGAGGCGGTTGGCTCCGTGGACCCCGGTCGAGGCCACCTCCCCGGCAGCGAACAGGCCGGGGACGCTGGTGGCGCCGAACAGGTCGGTCCGCACTCCCCCCATCTGGTAGTGGGCGGCCGGTGCGACGGGGATCAGCTGCTCGGTGATATCGATGCCATGGCCTGCGCAGGTGGCGACGATGTTGGGGAAGCGGACCCGCGCCTTAGCCGCTCCGATGGGCCGCAGGTCGAGCCAGACGTTGTCCAGGGACCGCTCCGCCATCCGCTCGCTGATCGCTCTCGCCACCACATCGCGGCCCGCCAGCTCCCCGGCAGGGTCGGCATTGAAGAGGAATCGCTCCCCGAGATCGTCCACCACCAGCGCCCCCTCGCCGCGAACTGCCTCTGAGATGAGGAACGGGGGTGCCCCGGGCAGGGCCAACGCGGTCGGATGAAACTGGACGAACTCCAGGTGGGCGATCTCGGCCCCCGCCTGATAGCCGAGCCAGACTCCGTCGCCGGTGGAGGGCTTGGGATTGGTGGTGTAGCGGTAGCAGCGACCCAACCCCCCGGTGGCGAGCAGCACCGCCCCTGCCTCCAGGCGGCGGATCGCGGGCTGGCGGATCGAGATCGCCTCCACTCCCCAGCAGCTGCCGTCGCTGACCAAAAGGCGCCGCACCGAGTGCTCTTCCAGGATCAGTTCCACCGAACCGGAGGCGCGCAGCGCCAGCAGCTCCTCGACCTCCCGACCGGTCGCGTCGCCGCCGGCGTGCACGATCCGGGACCTGGAGTGGGCGGCCTCCCGGGCCACCAACAGCACCCCATCCTGAGTATCGAAGTGGACTCCGAGTTCGATCAGCTCGCGGATCCGCCCGGGTCCCTCCTCCACCAGCGCCTCCACCGCCCGGGGGTCGCAGAGGCCCCTGCCCGCGGCCATGGTGTCGGCGGCGTGGAGCAACGGGCTGTCGTCAGGGTCGACGGCGGCGGCTATCCCCCCTTGGGCGTAGCGGCTGCTGCACTCCTGCATGGTCGCCTTGGTGAGCACGGCCACCTTAAGCCCCGCCTGGGCAGCCTTGACGGCGCCAAAGAGCCCCGCGATCCCGCTCCCGACCACCACCAGGTCGAAACGGCGCTGGTGGGACTCGACCGAGACCGCCTGGCCCATCAGCGGCTCGCACGAGGCGGCGACGCGAGCAACGAGGTATCGATCAGGTGGACCCCCTCGACCCCTGCCGCCACCAGCACCCGGGTTTCCCCGTTGGCCTCGATTACCGGCCGGAAGTCCGCCGGGTCCACCACCCCCGCGTAGTCGAATCGGACCCCGGGCTCGGAGTCGATCACCTGGGCGGCGGCCGCCGACAGCTCCGCGCCGGAAACGACGCCCGCTGCGAACCGTCTCGCGGCCTCGATCAGCGCCCGCGAGAGGCAGCGCGCTGCCCGGTACCCCGCCGCTGAGAGCAGCTGGTTGCGGCTGCTCAGGGCCAGTCCGTCCGGGTCGCGAACCGTGGGACACACGGACACCTCCACCCCGAGGTCGAGGTCTTTAGCCAGCCGCGAGACGACCGCCGCCTGCTGGGCGTCCTTCTCCCCGAAATAGGCTCGGCCGGGGCCGGCCGCAGCGAACAGCTTGCTGACGACGGTCGCCACCCCCGAGAAGTGTCCAGGCCGCATCGCGGACTCCCAGAGCTCGCTGCCGGCGTCGACCAGCACCCTGGTGGCGAAACCCTCGGGGTACACCGTCTCGACTTGGGGGCAATAGCAGGCATCGACCCCCTGCTCGGCGAGCAGCGCCAGGTCGGCGTCGAGTCGGCGGGGGTAGCTGAGATAGTCCTCCCCCTTGGCGAACTGGAGTGGGTTGACAAAGATGGACACCACCACCTTGTCGCACTCCCTTTGGGCTGCTGCCACGAGCGACATGTGCCCGGCGTGGAGCGACCCCATGGTGGGCACGAGGCCCACCAGCTGGCCGGAGCCGGTCCATCCCGCCGTCAGCTGGCGTAGTTCTTTGGGCACCGCGATCACCCTTGGCGCGGTCGCCAGCCTCCGACCGGCCCCGGCTGCGGGCCCGTCCGGCTCAGCCATAGCTGTGCTCCGGGTCGGGGTAGGTGCCCGCCTCCACCTCCGCCTGGAACCGACTCGCCGCCGCAGCTATCTCCTCCCCCAGGGCCGCAAACTGCTTGACGAACTTGGGAGCCGGACCCACGGTGAGCCCCAGCATGTCGTGGACGACCAGCACCTGGCCATCGCAAGCGGCCCCAGCTCCGATTCCGATGGTGGGCATCGAGGTATCCGCGGTAAGCTCCGCGGCGAGCTCGGACGGAATGCCCTCCAGGACCACCGAGAAGGCGCCAGCCTGCTCCAGGCCGGTCACGGCCTCGCGAATTAGGGCGGCCCCGGCTTCGTCTCGTCCCTGGGCGCGCAGACCGCCCATGGCATGCACGCGCTGGGGAGTCAGGCCGACATGGCCCATCACCGGGATGCCCCGCTCGACCAGGTGAGCGGCGACTTCGATCATGGGCCCGCCGCCCTCGAGCTTGACCGCCTGCATCGCCCCCTCCTTGAGCAACCGGCCGGCGGACCGGGTGGCGTCGTCCAGGCCCAGCTGGTAGGAGAGAAACGGCAGATCGCCGACGAGGAGCGCACGACTGGCCCCCCTGGCCACCGCCCTAGCGTGGTGGATCACGTCTTCCAGGGTGACCGGGATGGTGTCGGGGCTGCCGTCTCGCAGCCGGTGGCCGAGCATGACGCCACCCAGCGAGTCACCGACCAGCAGCACCGGGATCCCGGCCTGATCCAGCCAGCTGGCGGTGGTGTAGTCGTAGGCGGTCAAGACCGCGAAGCGCTTGCCCTCGCGCTTCCACCTCGCGAGGTCGGTGATCTGGATTGGCTTTCGTCCTGCCAAGTGGTCATCCATGAGTCAACCTCCTTTCCCAGTCCGGTCGGCCGGCGATTGCCTGGCCGCCTCCTGGATGGACGTGTAGAGAGCGGCCAGGACCGGGTCGAACCGATTCAGAGCCTCCAGGTGAGCGCTCACGGTGGCGCCGTCCTGGCGCTGCTGAGGGCCGCTCAGCCCCAACTCGGGCCCCAGTCGCTGCACATTGCGGGCGCTGGCCGAGTGCAAGGCCCGGAGGCCCTGGGCCAGCGTATCGCCACCGCCCGCCGCGATCCCGAGACGCTCCGCCACCCGCTCCAGCAGAACCGGCAGCACCCCGGCAAAGACCGCGGCGGCGTGATAGAGGGGGCGGTCCAGTGCCTCCACCTCAAGCACCCGGCAGTCGATGAGACGAGCCAGGTCGAAAAGCGCCGGCCGCGCCAGCGGATCACCCTCGATCGAGATGAAGGTCTGGTCCAGGCAGGAGGGGTCGCCGTCGGGGACCGGGGCCAAGGGGTGAAAGACCCCCAACGAACAGCCCAGCTCCCGGAGGAGGGCCAGCGGACCCAGGCCCTGGATGCCGGCGCAGTGGGCGACGACCCGCTTCGAGAGAGGCGAACCGGATTCCAGCGCCTGGGCCAGCTCCTGACTCAGCGGGCGAAGCTCAGAGTCAGGCACCGCGAGCAAGGTGAGCTGCGATCCTGAAAGAACCTCGGCCGAGCTGGCGGCAACCGCCCAGCCCAGCTCCGACGCCAGGGCCTCCGCCCCGGCCGGGGTCCTAGAGAAGATCACTCCCGCCGGAACGCGCGACCGCCCAAGACGGCGAGCGATCACCTGGGCGACGCGCCCGGCACCGACGATTCCGTAACCCACTTCCGTCTCGGTCACCTCAGGGATCCAAGCGGATTGAGGCCGGTCCTCCAGGCCCGATGGGCCTCCGCCAATAGTAAGCGCCGACCCCGGGAGATCGCTCGCCGCCGTTGGGCGGCCAAACTCAGCTGGCGGCTGTCTGCTCTTCCTCCGCCTGCTCGATCACCTCGTCCATCTCCTTGCGATCCATCGACTCCACCTCGATCAGGTGATCGGCCAGCGCCAGCAGGGTGGCACGACGAAGCGTGAGCACCTTCTTGGCGGTGAGGTAGGCGTTGTCCACCAGGGAGTGCACCTCCTGGTCAATCTCCCCCGCCACCTCCTCCGAGTAGTTGCGCTGCTCGCCGAGATCCCGGCCCAGGAAGACCAGCTCCTCCTTGGTGCCGAAGGCCAAGGGTCCCAACTTCTCGCTCATCCCCCACTCGGTCACCATCCGTCGGGCCAGCTTGGTGGCCTTGCCGATGTCGTCCGAGGCTCCGGTCGTGATGTTGGCGTCGCCCAGCAGGAGCTCCTCCGCCACCCGGCCCCCCAGGATCCCGGCCAACTGGTCGGTGAGCTCCGCCTTGCTGACCAGCACCTTGTCGTGCTCGGGGAGCGACATAGTCCAGCCCAGGGCCATGCCCCGGCTGACGATGCTGATCTTGTAGGGGGGATCGCAGTTGGGCAGGGTGCGCATCACCAGGGCGTGACCCATCTCGTGGTAGGCGATCACCGTCTTCTCCTTGTCGGTGATCCGCCGGGACTTGCGCTCGGGGCCGGCGATGACACGGGCGATCGCCTCCTCCAGCTCCGGCATGGCGATCACCTTCTTGTTTTGCCGGGCGGCCAGGATCGCCGCTTCGTTGATCAGGTTGGCCAGGTCGGCGCCAGTGAACCCGACTGTCTGCTTGGCCAGGACCTCGAGGTCGACCGAGGTGTCCAGCGGCTTGTTGCGAGCGTGCACCTTGAGGATCTCCACCCGGCCCCTAATGTCCGGCCGGTCGAGGGTCACGTGGCGGTCGAAGCGCCCGGGCCGGAGCAGGGCCGGATCCAGCACGTCGGGGCGGTTGGTGGCGGCGATCACGATCACGTGGGTGTTGGTCTCGAACCCGTCCATCTCCACCAGGAGTTGGTTGAGAGTCTGCTCGCGCTCGTCGTGGCCTCCACCGAGGCCGGCCCCGCGCTGCCGGCCCACGGCGTCGATCTCATCGACGAAGACGATGCAGGGGCTGTTCTTCTTGGCCTGGTCGAAGAGGTCGCGGACCCGGCTGGCGCCAACCCCCACGAACATCTCCACGAACTCCGAGCCGGAGATGCTGAAGAAGGGCACCCCCGCCTCCCCTGCCACCGCCTTGCTGAGCAGGGTCTTGCCGGAACCGGGCGGCCCCACCATCAGCACCCCCTTGGGGATGCGGGCCCCGAGCGCAGTAAAGCGCTCCGGGTACTTCAGAAACTCGACAATCTCACTGAGCTCCTGCTTGGCCTCGTCCACCCCGGCGACATCCGCAAAGGTGATCTCGGGCTTGTCGCCGGCGATCAGTCGAGCCCGGCTGCGGCCGAAGGACATCGCCTGGTTGTTGCCGCTCTGGCTCTGCCGGAGCATGAACCAGATGAAGGCCAGGATCACCAGGACGATGATCACGTTGGGCAGGATCAGGGTGAGGAACACGTTATCTGAGCTGGGTGCTTGAATCGTGTACTTGGTGTAGCCGTACTTGCTGAACAAGGTGGACGGGTCACTAGCTTCTATGAATGACTGGTACTCGTGCCCATCGGTGGTCCACCAGTCGACCGATTCATTGGAGTTGACCACCTGCGCCTCGTGCTTGGTGGAGATGATCGGCTGGCCCGCGGGAACACTCTTGCCCTCTGACTTCAGCTGGTAGTTGGCCAGCGCCTGCTGGAGCGTCCCGGTGGACCGGATCGGAATGCTCTTGCTGGGGGTCACCCGGTAAGCCAAGAAGGCGATCGCGAGGAGGGCTAGGAAAAGGACCGTGTAGACAACGGCCCGGCGCTGGCGTGGCATCCGGCCGATTGTACGCAGTAATCTGGGGACATCCCCGCGCTGAAGTGGGAACTCCGGGCCGGGGAAGATGATCTCCACCCCAGCCCGCGGCCACTTCAGTGGGGGGCGGCGTGGCGGTACCTGGATTTGAACCAGGGACACCTCGGTTATGAGCCGAGCGCTCTAACCCCTGAGCTATACCGCCTTGGCTTGCGGCCTCCGAAGGGGGAGCGTTGCGGCGCCAAGATTCGAACTTGGGACCTTCGGGTTATGAGCCCGACGAGCTGCCACTGCTCCACGCCGCGCCGAGATTGTACGCGACCCGGCATGGAACGTCAAAACTCATCGGGTCCGCGGCAGGTCCAGGCCGTTCTCCGCTCTCAGGAGGTGACTAAGGGCAGGCCTAAAAGGGCCTGGACCAGATCATGGGCGGTCTGGCCGACTTCAAGCGCCCCCTGCTGAATCGCCACCGGGCCCGCCGCCTCGACGGGATCCTCCACGGCATAGACCTTGTCAGTTGGCGGCGCCAACCCCACAGATCGGGCGAGCTCCGCCTGGGAGGCCGCCGAGGAGGCGGTCCTCAGCTCTTCGCCCTGGGCCTGGACCTGATGCGAGAGACCCTGGGACTGGGCCTGCAACCGAAGCAGCTGGCGGTGCAGGGTGGCGTCTGTGCCAAGACCGTGGTAGAGGCTGAGCGCGATCCAGAATCCAGCGACCGCGACGATGAGTAGCACCGCGTGGCGATGCCCCAGAGAGTGGCCCCGCCGGAAAAGCCGCCAGCGGATGCGTAGCTCTCGGATCAGCCCAGAAGTGGGCCCGTAGCCGTCCGCTCGATCCTGGTTCAACGTGGGGTGAATTTGACTGGGCAAACAGCAGGCGCCAAGGCCCGCTCGTCGAGGAGAGTATAGGTCCGCGCGACGTGATCGGGAAGGACATCGCCGAGTTCGGCCCTAGTTCGCGGCCTCGGCAGGGGCCGGGCCCGCCTTGGGGGAGGCCTCGGCGCGTCCCTCCAATTCGGCCTTCCTGAGGGCCTCGCGCCGCTCCGCCGCGAATCGCCGGAGGGCACCTTCAGGATCGACGTCGCGCTGGCGGGCCAGCTCCACCACCCAGAACAGCAGCTCACCGACGAGCGTCTCCGCCGAGCCGCCTTCCTCTCCGCCCGCGGCTAGCTGCTCTAGGGAGTTGGCGGCGGCCGCCGCCAACTCTGGTCCCGAGGGAGTGGCCGGCTGGGCGCCGCCCACCTGGCGCCGTTGCACCGCGGCGGCCAGCGCCAGCGCAGGGAGCGACCTCGGGATCCCGTCGAGGGCCGATTCCCGCCCCGGCTTCTCCTGCCGCTTGAGCTCCTCCCAGTTGCTCAGCACCTGGGCCACGCCCGTCACCTGGAGGTCGCCGAACACGTGGGGATGGCGGCCGATCATCTTCTCGGTAGCGATCCTGGCCACGGTTCCGATGTCAAAGGTCCCCGCTTCGGCGGCGATCGCGGAGTGCATCGCCACCTCCACCAAGAGGTCGCCCAGCTCTTCAGCCAGCTCTTCCGGGCGGCCATCCTCCACTGCTTGGATCGTCTCGTAGGTCTCCTCCAGCAAAAAGGGAAGCAGGGTCTGGTGGCTCTGGGCCCGGTCCCAGGGGCAACCTCCGGGGGCCCTCAGCCGCTCCATCACCTCAAACAGACGGCGCAGCTGCCAGAGATCCTCGTCGGTCATAAGTTGGCCAACTCGGCCATTCGCGCCGCCCGGGCTTGGCCCAGCTTCCGCAGGACGCCCATCAACAGCTCCGGCCAGCTGTCACCGACCAGCTCGGTCCGGAGGCGAAGGCGGTTGGGGCCGGCCTCCAGCGCCTGCCCGTGGCCCTGGCCCACCGACTCCTTCAGAGACAGCCCGTGGCCGGGCTCGAAACTGAGCACCACGTCGTCGTGGTCGGTCTCGACCGACTGGGCGCCCGCCGCCGCCGCCAGGAGCCGGACCCTAAGGGCCAGGAGCAGATTCTCCAGCTGCTCGGGCCGCGGTCCAAAGCGCTGGCGGAGGTTGCGCGCGCTCTCGTCCAGCTCACTCTCGGTGGTGGCGCCCGCCAGCTGCTGGTAGATCCGCAACCGCAGGCGCTCGTCCGGGACGTACTCCGGCGGCAGCAGCGCGTGGAAGGGCAGGTTCACCGCCACCTGGGCCGGCGACTCGGTCAGCTCCTGGCCCCTGGCCTGGAGCACCGCCTGACGGAGCAGGTGGTTGTAGGTCTCGAGGCCGACGGCGGCGATGTCGCCGTGCTGGGCCTCCCCCAGCACATTGCCCGCGCCCCGGATCTCCAGGTCCTTGAGGGCGAGCGCGAAGCCGGAACCGAGGTCCTGGAGATCGGCCACCACGTCGAGCCGCTTGTCCGCGCGCTCGGTCAAGGAGCGCTGTGGGTCGTAGAGGAAATAGGCATAGGCGCGCTGCCCGGACCGGCCCACCCGGCCGCGGAGCTGATAGAGCTGGGAGAGGCCCATCCGCGAGGCGTCGTCGACGACCAGGGTGTTGGCGTTGGGGATGTCCAGTCCGTTCTCGATGATGGTGGTGCAGCAGAGCACGTCCACCTCCCCCGCCATGAAGGCCACCATGATCTTGGCCAGCGCCCCCTCGTCCATCTGACCGTGAGCGACCGCGAAGCGAGCGTCCGGGACCAGCTCCCGCAGCCACTCCACCTCCCGCTGGATGGTCTGGATTCGGTTGTGGACGTAGTACACCTGGCCTCGTCGAGCCAGCTCCCGGCGGATGACGTCCTGGACCAGCCCCGCCTCCTTGGCGGTGACGTAAGTACGGATCGGCAACCGGCCCTCGGGCGGGGTGCGGACGACCGAGAGGTCCCGGATCCCGGCCAGCGCCATGTGCAGGGTCCTGGGGATGGGGGTCGCCGAGAGTGACAGCACGTCGACCGCAGTGCGCAGCTGCTTCAGCCGCTCCTTCTGGAGCACCCCAAAGCGCTGCTCCTCGTCGAGGACCACCAGGCCCAGGTTCTTGAAGCGGACATCGCGTTGGAGCAACCGGTGGGTGCCGATCACGATGTCCACGGTGCCGGCCGCCAGGCCCCCCAACACCGCCTTGGCCTCATCGTCGGAGCGCATCCGGGAGAGCTGCTCGACCGTGACCGGGAAGGCCGCCAGCCGCTCCTTGAAGGTCAGGTAGTGCTGCTGGGCCAGGACCGTAGTGGGGACCAGGACCCCAACCTGGTAGCCCCCCTCGACCGCCTTGAAGGCGGCCCGTAGCGCGATCTCGGTCTTGCCGAAGCCGACGTCCCCGCAGAGGAGCCGGTCCATGGGCCGGGGCGACTCCATGTCGCGCTTGATGTCGTCCAGCACCAGCAGCTGATCGCGCGTCTCCTGATACGGGAACGACGACTCCAGCTCCTGCTGCCAGCGCGAGTCCAGCGCGAAGGCATGCCCCTGCGCCTCCAGCCGGCGGGCGTAGAGCTCGACCAGCTCCTCGGCGATCTCGTCCACCCGCCGCCGCACCGCGCGCCGGGTGCGCTCCCATTCCCCGGTACCCAGCCGGGACAGCTGAGGATGCTCCCCGCCACCACCGGAATAGCGCTCGATCCGGTCCAGATGCTCGACCGGGACGTAGAGCTTGTGGCCGTCGGCGTATTCCAGCTGCATGTACTCGCGTTCGCCATCCCCGTCGGCGACCCGGCTCATGGAGAGGAAGCGGCCAATCCCATGGTCCCGGTGGACTACCACGTCGCCGGGCTCTAACTTGAACCTGAAGGCGGCGACGTCGACCCCGGACCCGGTCGCGTGGCGAAGCCTCCCGGCGGCGCTGGACTCCGCCCGGCGCACGGTGCGCAGCAGGGACGACGCCCGGCGCTTTTGCAGCCCGAAGAGGTCGGCGTCGGCGAGGACCGCGAGCCGGAGCCCGCTCACGACCAGTCCGGCCTCGAGATCCCCCGGCGCGACCACCAGGGCCGCGTCAGGAAGCTCGGTGGCGGAAACGGAGAAGTCCTCCAGCCGGATCGCCTCCAGGCCGCGCTCCTCGGCGAGCTCCAGGACGCGGTCCTCCTGCATGCCCAGGACCAGAACCGTGCCGGTCGCCCGTTTCAGCTCCCGCACCTGAAAAGCAAACTGGTCAATGTCCCCGGCGAAGGTCGGGGCCCCGGCGATCTCGACGTCGGCGCAGACCCGGGAGTCCTCGATGGGCTCCCGGCGCAGGTCGAGGCAGCGGTCGCCCGCCAGCTCCCCCAGCACCTGGTCCAACGAGGCGACCGTCGAAGGGAGGTCGCGCGGGAGTTCGGCGCGGGCAACCTCCGCCGCGTGGATTGCCTCCACCTCGTCCAACCAGGAGCGGGCCACCTGGGTCAGCCGCTCGCGATTCTCGGTCAGGATGACCGTGCCTGGCTGGAGATGGCGCAGCAAGGTCTGCTCCGGGTCGGCCAGCAACGGGCCCAGAGCGTCGGCGGGGTCGGGCAGCGCCCCCTCCCGGAGCAGCTCCAGGTCGGACTCCCAGCGCTCCCTCACGTCGGCGCGCAGCGACGCCAGGTCGAGGGCGGCGAGCCGCTCGGCGGCGGTCGCCAGCGACTGCCGGTCGAGTGCGAACTCCCTCGCCTGGGTGAGCGCCACCGAGTCCAGGCCCGCCCGCGAACCCTGGGTCTCAGGGTCGAGCCGCCACAGTCCCGCGACCCGGTCTCCCTCCCACTCCGCCCGCCAGGGCCGTCCCTCGGTCGGGAAGCAGTCGATGATCCCGCCCCGGCGGGCGAACTCCCCAGGGAAGGAGACGATGGACTCCTGCCGGTACCCGGATTCCAAAAGCAGGGCCGCCAGCTCGGCGGGAGCGATCTTGGCCCCGGATTCCAAAGCGCTTCTCCAGCTGCCGATCCGCTCCGGGGACAGAGTCGGCCGGAGAATTGCCGGCAGTGAGGTAACCACGATCTGCGGGGAAGTTGAGCGCAGGGCGCGCAGCGTCGCCAGCCGGTGCCGGACCACCTCTCCCGATGGCGCGATCCGGTCGAAAGGAAGCACGTCCGCGGCGGGGAACAGGCGCACGTCGGTGTCCGAGGTCCAGGTCGAGATCTCCTGCCAGACCGGCTCCGGCTCCGCGACCAAAAGGCAGACCGGGACCTGAAGGAGGTCCCGGACCAAGGCTGCGACTAGCGGGGTGGCGGCGTGGATCACCCCACCGACCGAGCTCGCCGGCGCGTCTCCCTCCAGCCAGGCCCTGAGTCCCTGCCCCACAGGAAGCCCGGCCAGCCTGGCCAGCAGGGTGCGCGGCCTCGCCAGGGTCGCCGCCGGCGCGGCCGACTTTAGCCGGGGCTCAGCCGGCATCGGCCACCTCCTCGGGATCGCCCCGGTTGTATTCGGTCATGGCCTGCTCCAAACCTTCGCTGGCGATGGCCAAAACCGCGTCAGCGGCACGGGAGCAGGCCCGCTGCAGGATCTCCCGGTCCCGGCGGTTGGGCCGGCCGAGCACGAACTCGATCGAGTCCTCCCCCTCGGGCGGCCGGCCGATGCCGATCCGCACCCGCGGAAACTCCTGGGAGCGCCAGTGGGCCTGCAACGAGCGCAGGCCGTTGTGTCCGGCGGTACCCCCCCGGGCCCTGATCCGAAGCCGTCCCAGCTTCAGGTCCAGATCGTCGTAGACGACCACCACCGCCTCCAGCGGCACGTTGAGGTCCCGGACCAGCTTGGCCCCGGCTACCCCTGATTCGTTCATGAAGGTCTTGGGCCGGGCCAGGATCAACTCCCGCTCCTCGACGACTTTGCGGGCGAGCCAGGCCGGCCCGCGGTAAGGGCCGAGTTTGACCTGCAACCGATGGGCCAGGATGCCCAGGGCTTCGGCCCCCACGTTGTGACGGGTCCCGTCGTACTGGCCACCAGGGTTGCCCAGCCCAATCACCAGCAGTGGAGGCGCCGTCACGCGTGCGGCTGGAGCTCAAGCACAAGCGGCGCCGGCACCCCGCGGCGGAACGCGTCCCCTTCCAAGAGCCGCCGGGTGGCGCTGGTCATCCGTGCGGCCGGCCCCCGCTCCCCATGGTCGTGACCGAGCAGATGGAGAAGCCCGTGGACCGCGAGCAGGCGCAGCTCTGCGGGAGGGTCGTCACCAGCTGCCTCCGCCTGACTGGCCGCCGTCCTAACCGAGATCACGATGTCCCCGAGAAAGTGTTCTTCCGATGGAGGAAGCAGGAACTGGCTGTCGGGGCTGGCCGCCGCCGGGAAGGCGAGCACGTCCGTCGTCTGGTCCGACCCGGCGAACTCCCGGTTGAGGCGGCGGACCTCGAAGGAGGTGGTTAGTCGACAGTTGACACTGGCCGAACTGAGACCCAGGTCACCCAAGGCTCCGCTCAATACGGTGTCCACAGCGGCCGCCCGGACCAGGTCACGGTCCGCCTTCGATAGTCCCGAAGAAGACACCACGCTCACCGATCCCGGCGGAATCAGCGAGGGGCTGAGCGCTAGGCCTGCTTGGCCCGGCGCTTGCGCGCGGCCATGATCTTCTTCTTGCGGCGGACGCTCGGCTTCTCGTAGAACTCCCGGCGCCGCACCTCGGTGAGCACCCCGTTCTGCTTGATCTTCTTGTTGAAGCGGCGCAGCGCGCTCTCGAACGACTCGCCTTCCCGCAGCTTTACCTCCGACAGCGAAAGTCACCTCCTCAAGCCAGCCTACCCAGCCCCAGTGCGAGCCCTTAGCCCTCACCTTTGCGGGTGGCGATTGTATCTGGAACAGCTGGTGGCGGTGACTGAGGAGCACCCTTTTCACGAGGAGCGGGCAACAGCCACTCCCGGAGCAGGCTGAGCGTGCACTCTCGGTCCTCCTGGAAAAACATGTGCCCGCGGCCCTCCAGCCAGACCAGCTCAGAGCCCCTGACACCCTCCCGGAGCGCCTCGGCGTTGCCGGGAGGCATGACCACGTCCTCGGTGCCGTGAAGGATCAGGGTCGGGGCCCCGATCTGCCCCAGGCGGGGCCCGGCGTCGTGGTGCCGGCTCGCCTGCCAGTGCGCCTGGAACACCCCGGGGCGCACCGGGTGGTTGGAGCGCCACTCCACCGCGTCCTCGATGACCTCCGGGTGAGCCGCACTCCAGTGAGGCTCATAGAGAACAGAGCAGGCCTCGCGGTAGGCGGAGGCCGGGTCCTTCGCGTCCGCGCCTAGGAGACGGCGGGTCACGTCCGGGTCTGCCCGAACCGCCAGCCGGCCCCCCGGTCCGGTGCAGCCCAAAACCAGTTTGGCGACCAGCCGAGGATGGCGGATCGCCAGGTGCTGGGCCACCATCCCCCCCATCGACACCCCCATCACCGAGGCACCCTGGGGTGCGAGGTGGCGCAGGACGCTGGCGGCGTCGTCGGCGAGCAGTTCCATGCTGTACGGGCCCGGAGTTGCCTCGGAGAGCCCGATCCCCCGCTGGTCCAATACCAGGCACTCGAAATGCTCCGACAGCTGGCCGAGGTTCCACACGAAGGTGTGGTGGTCGGTGCCGAGCCCGGGGATCAAGAGTAGGGGCGGCCCCTCTCCGAGCGCGTAGACCGCCAGGTCGGTGCCGTCGCCGGTCAGGACGTGACGGAGCTCTCCTCCGGCGGGCCGCTCCACCAGGCCATGGTATCGGCGTCGGCCGGGGGCGCCGGTCGGCACGACCGCGCTGGGTACACTCCGACCATGCCTCTCTTCTTCGTCCCGGCCGGGCAGGTGAGCCCCACCGGCGAGGTGCAGATCCTTGACCGCGACGCCTGGCACATCAGCCGGGTGCTGCACTCGCGCCAGGGCGAATTGGTGACGGTGGTCGTGGAAGACGGCACCGAGCACGATGTCCGGCTGGAGACGCTGCGAGCGGACCAGGTGACCGGCGTGATCGTGGCGACGAGGCGCACCCGCCGGGAGCCCAAAGCGCAGCTGCACCTGCTCCAAGCGCTCCCCAAGGGCCAGGGGATGGCCAGCGTCTTGGAGCAGGTCGCGGAGCTGGGCGCCCTCACCGTCTGGCCAGTCGTGAGCGAGCGCACCATCCCAAGGCCGGACCCGGAACAGGCCGCCGTTAGGACTGAGCGCTGGCGGGCCATCAGCCGCGAGGCGGCCCAGCTGGCCGGCCGGCACCGAATCCCCGAGGTGCGCCCGGTCACTCCGGTGCTTGAGGCCCTGCAGACCCTGCGGGCGGCCGAGCCCAAGCTCCAGGCGTTCACCTGCCACGACGGCGAGATGCGCCAGGGGCTCAACTCGGTCGCCTGGGACAGCCTCCTGCCCACCGCGGTGCTGATCGGGCCAGAAGGAGGCTTCAGCGCGGCCGAGGTCCAGGAGCTGGCGAGCCACGGGGCGAGGCCGGTCTCGCTCGGCCCCCGCAACCTGCGCACCACCTTGGCGGCGGTGGTGGCCCTCACTGTGCTGCTGGCTCGAGCGGGCGACCTGGAGGCCCAAGGGGGCTGATGCAGCGGTCGGGCCGCCCAGGTTGACGCTGCGGTTCGCCAGCGAGCGTCGGTTCTCCACCTTCCTGCCGGCCGAGGGTGCTCCCGAGACCAAGCCCATCCGCCGCTACTCTGAGGTGAGGCGCGACCCCCTCACCGGCCGCAGCGGTCGGGTAGCCCACTTCGAGGGGTTTAGCTTGGTCGCCCCCGACCTCTCCCAGGTGGTGGAGGAATCCCGGGCGGGATGTCCCTTCTGCCCGGAGCGCATCCTGAAAGTGACCCCGCTGCTACCCCGTGCGATCGCCCCCGGCGGCCGGATCCAGCGGGGTGAGGCGATCCTCTTCCCCAACATCTCCCCGTACGACCGCCAGAGCGTGGTGGTGAGTCTCAGCCGCGAACACTTCCTCTCGGCCAACCAGTTCACGGCGGCCCAGCTGGCCGATGGCTTGCTGGCCTCGATCGAGTACTTCCGTTCGCTGCCCAAAGTCGGCCGCGGGACTCACTCGGTCATCACCTGGAACTACATGCCGCCCGCGGGGGCAACCCAGGTGCACGCCCACTTCCAGGCGTTCTCCACCAACCGCCCGGGCTGGCTGCTGGAAGAGGAGGTGCGGCGGAGCCGGCTCTTTTGGCGACGTCACCACCATCCCTATTGGCAGGAGCTGGCTGACACCGAGGAAGCTTCCGGCGAGCGCTTCGTAGCCGGAGGTCGGCACACCCGCTGGCTCACACCATTTGTGTCAAGGAGCGTCGTATCTGAGGTCCTCACGCTCTTTCCCGAGCGTGCCTATCTGGAGGAGCTCTCCTCGGACGAGGTAGCTGAGTTCGTCGCCGGCCTGCGGGTGGCGCTGGCCGCCTTCCACGAGGAGGGAGTGCGCGCTTTCAACCTGGCCTTCTATGGGGCACCCAGCCAGGAGCGAACTCCCCACTTCTGGTTGCACGCCCGGGTGTCGCCGCGGATCTATTTCAGCCCCGCCATCCAGGGGTCCGACAACACCTCCTGGCAGCACCTCTTGGACGAGCCCTTCATGGTGCGCAGTCCGGAAGCGTTGGCGGAGCGCCTGCGCGACCGATTCCGGCCTCTCTTCCCACTCCCCCGACCAAAGTGACCCCGGACCGGGAGGTCCCGGTCGCGAGGCCACGATTGGGCTAGGGGAAGCTGATCAGCCTTGGCTGGTCGCCGCGGGGGCAAGCTCCGGAGCCGGGGCGGTCGAGCCCACCTCGACCTTGATCCGGGTGGCGGCCGGGGCCTCTACCCGAGGGACGCGGATGCTCAAGACGCCATTGACGAAGCTAGCGGTGATCTCCCTCTCGCGGACTTCTTGGGGTAGCGCGAACTGCTGGCAGAAGGAGAGCTGCCGGCGCTCCCGGCGCAAGTAGCAGCCTTCCGGCTGAGCCTCGACCTTCCGCTCGCCGCGAATGGTCAGCACGCCATGCTCCGATACCACCTCGATCTCTTCGGGGCTGAACCCCGGGATCGAAGCCTCCAGCGCCAACTCGGTCGCGGTCTGCCGAATGACGAGCGGTAGAAAGACCGCGGGAGCGATCCCGCGAGCGCCGGTTCCGGTCGACACTTCATTCAACAAGTGCGTCATCTCGCGCGGCAAGGTGAACCGGTCGCGCCAGGGATCCCAACCGGTCATGGTCGTCATCCTCCATCCGAAGAAATGTCATCTTCTACTGGGTTTTCTAGGCCCTGGAGAACGGATACCCGGCTCCCCGTCCCGCCCAACCTGGCCCCTCCGGCTACAGCCCGATGGCGTCTTTGAGGTTCTCGAAGAAACCCTTTCGAACCGGGTGCGGTTTGCCGTCTGGGGGTGAGAGTTCGCGCAGCAACTCCCGCTCGCGCTCGGTCAGCCGCGTCGGAATCACCACCCGCAGTCGAACCACCTGGTCACCGCGACGGCCGGTCCTCGGGTCGGGCGCGCCCTTGCCCGGGATCCGCACCTGCTGTCCGTACTGGCACCCCGGCTTCACCACCATCGGCACCGGGCCGTCCACGGTGGGGACCTCGATGGTGTCCCCCAGGGCCGCCTGGGACATGGTGATCGGGCACTCGTAGACGATGGTCATCCCCCGGCGCTGGAGCTGCTCGTGAGGTCGGACTGTGATGAGCAGGTAAAGGTCTCCGGGCGGCCCTCCTCTCGGTCCGGCGGCGCCCTCGGCGGGAACCCTAACCCGCATCTCGTTATCCACCCCGGGGGGGATCTGGACCTCGATCGCCTTGGCGGCCTCGACCAGGCCCTGCCCATGGCAGTTGGGGCAGGGTGACTCGATCATCTGGCCCTCGCCCTGGCAGCGGGGGCACACTTCGACCGTGACCATCTGGCCGAGCAGCGACTGGCGCACCCGCTGCACCTGACCCTGGCCTCCGCAGTCCGGGCAGGGGACGGTGCCGGTCCCCGGCTTGGCTCCCGAACCGCTGCATTCCGGGCAGGGGCTGTGGCGGGTGAGGTCGAAGGTGCGGGTGACCCCCCGAATCGCCTCTTCGAAGTCGATGGTCACCTGGAGTTGAAGGTCACTGCCGCGCCGGGGCCCTCCCCGGCGGCGCTGCCCGGAGGCTCCACCAGCGAAGAACATGTCGAAGAGGTCGAAGGCGGACTGGAAGTTGAAGCCAGCACTGCCACCCATGGCCTCTCCGGCGGGGCCAAAGGCGTCGTACCGCTGGCGCCGGTCGGGGTCGGAGAGCACCTGGTAGGCCTCCCCGATCTCCTTGAAGTTGTCCTCCGCGGTGTGATCGCCGGGATTGCGATCGGGGTGGTAGCGCATCGCCAGCCCCCGATAGGCGCGCTTCAACTCGGCTGGAGTGGCCTGGCGGTCGACGCCGAGAACCTCGTAGAAGTCGCGTTTGGTCTGGGGCATCGCCTAGTTGACGGATCTCTCGGCCGAGGGATCCTCGGACTCGGACCGCGACGAGTGGCGACCGCCCGCACCCTTGCGAGGCGTGGGATCCGGCGCCGTCTCGGCGACGCTCACCTGGGCGGGCCTCACCACTCGGTCGTGAATCTGGTAGCCGGGGGCTAGCTCCGCCACCACCGTGCCCGGCGACACGCCACCCGCCGGAACGGTCAGGACCGCATCGTGGAGGCGGGGGTCGAAGGGGGCGCCCACCGATGCGATCCGGCGGATCCCCTGCGAGGTCAGAGCGTCCTCAAGCTGCTTGACGGTGAGCCGCAGACCCTCGGCGAGGCCGTCGGTCGCCTCCCCGGGGATGTGGGAAACGGCCCGAGCCAGGTTGTCGAGCCCCGGCAGCAGCGCCTGGAGCAGGGCTACCGCGCCATACCTAGCCTGCTCCTCGCCCTCCTGGGACTTGCGGCGCCGGTAGTTCTCGAAATCCGCCGCCAGCCGCAGGTAGTTGGCGTTCAGCTTCGCCAGCTCGGCTTCCAACTCCGCGATCCTGCCCGACTCGGTGGGCTCGCCGGACCCGGGCTCTGGGCTGGGCTGGGATTCCTCTTCGCCCTGGCCTTGGGGGACGCTCATTGGCTCCCCCTTCTCGCACCGAGGCTCATGCCAGCAGCCGGGTCAGGGCGTCCCCTGTCGCCTGGGACACCAGTTGCAGGCGCGCCGCCACCTGCCCGTAGCGAATGCGGGTGGGGCCGACCACGCCAATGGTCCCCCAGAGCTGGTCGCCAGCCTGGTAGCTGGTCAGCACCAGGCTGCACTCGCGCAGCTCTTCGATGCTGTTCTCATGTCCGATCAACACCTGCATTCCCGCCTGAGGCGCCAGCTGCGCCAGCACGTCGCCCAGGATGCGCTGCGCTTCCAGCACCTCCAGGACCGCCCGGAGCCGGACCGGGTCCTCGAACTCCGGCTGGCGGACCAGGTTGCGGACCCCGTTGTGGATGACCAGCGCCGACCTGGTGGCCAGCTGTCGCAATCCCCTCGCCACGTCCTGGCCCAGCGCCTGGAGCCCGGGGGCCAGACCCGGGACCAGCGGGGCTGAGTCGACCTCTTCCGCGGAAAGTCCACGGTACATCTCGTTCAACCGCCGGGCCCAGCCGGTCAACTCCTCCTGGTCCAGGAGGGGATCGACCTCCAAGATTCGCTGGAAGGCGGTATTGCCGGTAGCGATCTCGACCATCAGCGCTTGCCCGGGCCGGATCAGGACCAGATCGAGGTGCCGCAGACGGCTGGTGGTGTTGCCCGGTCCGGTGACCACCGCCACGTTCTCGCTGAGCCGGCTGAGCATGGCGGCCGCCACCTCCAGCACCGCCTCAACATCCTGGGCCGCCGCCTCAAACCCCTGGCGGACATGGCGGCGCAGCTGCGGGTCCACCACTTCCTGCGGCAAGAGGAAGTCGACGAAGTAGCGATAGCCGCGATCGGTGGGCACCCTTCCCGCTGAGGCATGAGGCTGAGCCAGGAAACCGTCGTCAACCAGCTCGGACAGCTCGTTGCGGATGGTGGCCGAGCTCAGCTCCAGGAAGTACCTGGCCGCGAGCGCGTGGGACCCCACCGGGACTACGGTCTCGGTGTAATCGGAGACGACCGCTCTCAGAATCCGCTCTTTGCGCTGGTCCATTCGAGATCTACCTCAGGCCTCGGGTTAGCACTCCACTACGCGGAGTGCTAACCCGAGTCTAGCACAGACGTTCTCCCGGTTGAACTGGCCGCGGTCGGTGGTGAAAGCGGCTTTCGGCCACGCTAACATCACCCCATGGGCTCCCGCCCGTCCCCCCCCGCCGACCTCGAGCCAGCCCCTCGTCATCTGACCACAGACACCAACGTGGCCCAGGGCTCCGAACGTGAGCGACTGACCTGGCAGACCAGTATCCGCGAAGTGGTTTTCGGGGTTCAGGACGGGCTGTTGACGACTCTCGGACTGACGACCGGGGTGGCGACGGCCACCGCGGGTGCGGCGGTCGCGCACACCACGATCTTGATCGCCGGCTTTTTGGGAGCATTGGCCGGGATGATCTCGATGGGGACCGGAGCCTATCTCGCCACCTCCGCGGCTCGAGATCTCAAGCACCAGGCGATTCACAAGGAACGCGGCGAACTGGCGACCAAACCCGAGGAGGAACTGGCCGAGATGGTGGAGATCCTCGCCGAGCGGGGGGTGCCCGTAGAGGAGGCTATCCAGCTGTCGAAGTCGCTGGCGCGCTATCCGAAGCTCTGGGAGGAGACCCACATCGAGAAGGAGCTGGGAATCTCCAGCCACCTTCACGACGCCCCCCTGCGCGATGGGTTTGTGATGGCTGGCACCTTCCTCTTGGGAGCGATCCTCCCGATCCTGCCCTACATTTTCATGACCGGATTGCCGGCGGTCCTGGTCTCCCTCGCGCTCTCCGCGGTCGGGCTCGCGACAGTCGGGCTGGTCAAGTCCGCGGCCACCGGGCAGCGGCTCTGGGTCGGAGGTGCCGAGGTGCTGCTGGTGGGTACTGGAGCCGCCCTGGCCGGCTACCTCTTCGGGGTGATCTTGCCGCGCGCCTTCGGGCTCCACCTGCCGGCCGCCTGAGCCAACCCGGCAGCTCGCCGCGGAGCCCCAACCGGGTGGCTATCTTGCGCTGGCGCTGCGTCGCCACGTGGGTGAGTGGACGGAAATCCTGACCCTCGGTGGCTTGCTCTGCGCCTGGGGCGTGACGCCGGCTCCTTCCGGCACCCCGTCAAAGGGCCCCCGACACCCGTCGCCAAGAACAGCCCTGGCCCCCACCCCAGCAGCAGACCCCCCGCCAACTCGATTCCAGCGGCCGATTTGACCTGGATCAGTGCTCAGCCGGGCTGGGCCCTAGCTACCACTCCCGGCTGGTCCGGGGTGACCTGCACAGCGGTGCTGGCCACCCCCGATGGGGGCCGCACCTGGACCCCAATCACCCAGCTGGCCGCCTGTCTCACGCAGTGCGGGGCTGGCGCGGAGCAGGTGACCGACATCCGCTTCGCCTCGCCGGCGATCGGCTATCTCTATGACAGCTTCGCCTCTTCTCCGTTGCTGCTGACCACCGACGGTGGCCACCGGTGGTCCGTCGAGCCCGGTCGCGCGACCGTCGCTCTCGACGTAAGCGGTGGTCAGGCAACCCGGGTCAGCGCATCCGGCACCGGCTGTCCGGGCCCGTGCAGATGGAGCATCGACGAGGCCGCACTGGGCAGCAACGCTTGGAACACGGTCGACGTCCCCGCCACGACCAACCACGTCAGCGCCCAACTGGCCCGCCAGGGGAGCGCTAGCTACACGCTATTTCCAGGAAATCTGGCATCGGGCGCGGGCAGTCAACAGGCCGACCTCTACATCTCCCAAGCCGGCGGTGCCCAGTGGTCACATCAATCTGATCCCTGCGGTTCCCCGGGCAGCGACCCGGACGACGCCCAAGCGATCGCGGCTGCGCCAGATCGAGTACTAGCGGTCCTGTGCGCGCCCCGCCACGGGGGCCCGGGCTTCCTCATCGTTGCGACCGACGCCGGAGCCAGCTACGGCAACCGCGAGAAGGTGCCTCTAGCAGGGGGCTCGCAGCTGGCGGCCTCCAGCCCGACCAGCCTGCTGGTGGGCAATGCCGGCGAATTGGGACCGTCTCTCTACCGCTATCGCTTCCGCCTGTTCCACTCCAACGGCGGTGGCCGGCCCTGGCGCGCGGTGGTGGACCAGGACTCCGGTGTCAGCCAGGTGATACCGGAGTCCTGGGATTCGAGACCGTCTCCGACGGCCGGTGGATCGCCCCCGCCAGCACCCTTTGGACTACCGCCGACTCCGGAGCCAGCTGGACCAGATCGCGACTTTAGCGGTCGGCCTCGGCCGGTTAGCTCGCTGCCAGCTCCAGGGTGACGCGATCCAACACCTCGATCCCCCGGGGAGTGGCGGCGACCCGGTTGCCGGCAATCGTGACCAGCCCCAGATGAGCCAGGCGGTCCGCCTCCACCAACTGCCGCGGTTCAGACAACTCCACTCCGGCGCGCAACCGCAGGCCGCACGCGAGCAGCTCCAGCCGCCGCTGCTCGTGGTCGAGCGCCTCATGACCTCTACGACCGTGGCCTCTCACAGTCACTTGTTTGATGTAGGTGGCAGCGTTGCGCAGGTTCCAATAGCGAACGCCGACGTCCTCCGGGCTGAGCGAAAAGCCCAGTCCCTCGGCCGCTTCCCGGTCGATGAAGCCGTGGGCCCCACAGCCGGCAGCCAGGTAGTGCCGACCCTGCCAGTAGGCCAAGTTGTGGCGGGACTCGCTCCCGGGTCGCGCGTAGTTGCTCACCTCGTACTGGAGTAGTCCGGCCTCCTCCAAGAGCTCCCGGGCCAGCCGGTGTTGTTCCACGAAGTCCTGCTCCTTTGGGCCTGGCACTCGCCCCGAGTTGACCCACCTCGCGAGCGCGGTTGAGGGTTCAACCGTCAGTTCGTAGCAGGAGACATGCGGGGGCTGGTAGCTGAGCAACCGCCTCAGCCCCGACGCGAAGACTGAGGTCGGCTGCTCCGGGATCGCGTAAATGAGGTCGCAGCTGAGGTTCTCCAGACCCGCAGCCGCCGCCGCGCGCAGGGCGGCCTCAGCGGTCGCACTGTCGTGGTTGCGGCCCAGCCAGCGCAACGCCCGATCATCCAGGCTCTGGACCCCCAGGCTGACCCGGTTGATCCCCAGGGCCAGCCAGCTGCGTGCCAACTCCTCGGTGAGTCCGCTGGGGTTAGCCTCGATGGTGACCTCGGCCCCCTCGGCGATCCCGAACCGCTGCTCCACCGCCGCCAGGAGCTGCTCCAGCAACGGCAGAGCCAAGAGTCCGGGTGTCCCACCCCCCAGATACACCGTCTCCAAGCCCAGCTGCGGGCGCCTGCTGTCAGCCAGCCAGTCCAGCTCTCTGATCGCCGCCTCGACGTAGGGCTGGTGGAGGTGGTCGCCACCGATATGAATCGCAAAATCGCAATAGGGACAGCGCGTATCGCAGAACGGTATGTGCAGGTAGAGGCTCCGCGCCAGCGGGCGGCCCGGGTCAGCGATCAAGCGAGAGCACCGCCATGAAGGCCTCCTGGGGGATCTCCACGCTGCCGACCCGCTTCATCCGCTGCTTGCCTTCGCGCTGCTTCTCCAGCAGCTTGCGCTTGCGGCTGATGTCACCGCCGTAGCACTTGGCGATCACGTCCTTGCGCAGCGCCGGCACGGTCTCCCGGGCGATCACCTTGCCCCCAATGGCGGCCTGGATGGCCACCTCGAAGAGCTGGCGCGGAATCACCTCGCGCAATCGCTGGACCAACCTGCGGCCCTGGTTGCTGGCCTGCTGGCGGTGGACGATGATCGAGAGGGCGTCCACCTTGTTCCCCGCCACCAGCACGTCGAGCTTGACTAGCTGCTCGGCCCGGTACCCAGTCACCTGATAGTCCATCGAGGCGTAGCCCCGGCTGCGGGACTTCAGCTGGTCGTAGAAGTCGTGGATGATCTCCCCCAGCGGCAGGTCATAGGTGAGGAGCGCCCGCTCCCCGGGAGGCTGGTACTCCAGCTGCACGAACTCCCCACGGCGCTCCTGGCAGAGCTCCATGATCCCGCCCAGATGCTCTCGGGGCACCACGATCTCCAGCTTGACCCGGGGCTCCGCAATGGTCTCGATCATTCCCACCTCGGGGAGTTGGTCCGGGTTGTCGATCTCGACTGAGCTGCCGTTCCGCAGCGTCACCTGGTAGGCGACCGACGGCGCAGTGGTGATCAGATTGAGCTGGAACTCGCGCTCCAGCCGCTCCTGGACGATCTCCATGTGCAGCAGTCCCAGGAAGCCACAGCGGAACCCGAACCCGAGGGCGGCCGAGGTCTCTGGCTCGAAGGTGAGGGCGGCATCGTTGAGCTGCAGGCGGTCGAGCGCCTCCTTGAGGCCCTGGTAATCATCGCCGTCGACCGGGAAGAGGCCGGCCCAGACCATCGGGCTCACCTGCCGGTATCCCGGCAGCGGCTCCTTGGTCGGCCTGGCGACCTCGGTGATGGTGTCGCCGACCTTGCTGTCGCGGACGTTGCGGATGGAGGCGATCAGGTAGCCGACCTCGCCGGCGGTGAGCTCCTCGACCGCCACCATCGCGGGCCGGAAGATGCCCACCTCGTCCACGGTGAAGGTGCCCTGGGAGGCCATCATCCGGATCTGGGTCCCCGACCGCAGCCGACCGTCCATCACCCGCACGTAGACCACGACGCCGCGATAGGCGTCGTACTTGCAGTCGAAGATCAGCGCCCGCAGCGGGGCCTCGGGGTCCCCGACCGGCGCGGGCAGGGCCGTGACCACCGCCTCCAGGATCCGATCCACCCCTTCCCCGGTCCGAGCGCTGGCGAGGATCGACCGCTCCGCGGGAATACCGATCACCCGGGCAATCTCCTCGCGCACCAGCTCCGGTTCGGCCTGGGGTAGGTCGATCTTGTTGACCACCGGCAGGATCGCCAGCCCCAGCTCCAGCGCCTTGTAGACGTTGGCCAGAGTCTGGGCCTCAATCCCCTGGCTGGCGTCCACCACGAGGAGGGCCCCCTCGCAGGCGGCCAGCGCCCGGGAGACCTCGTAGGCAAAGTCCACATGGCCGGGGGTGTCGATCAGGTTGAACTCATAGGTCTGGCCATCCTTGGCCTGGTAGCTCATCCGGACCGCCTGGGCTTTGATGGTGATACCGCGTTCCCGCTCCAGGTCCATGGTGTCGAGCATCTGCTCGGTCAGATCCCGAGCACTGACGGTCCCGGTCAGCTCCAAGAGCCGGTCGGCCAGGGTCGACTTGCCGTGGTCGATGTGCGCGATGATGGAAAAGTTGCGGATTCGGCTGGTTGATTGAGAGGCCATCTGCGTGGCGATTATCAGCTCCGGCTGGTCCGACCCCCGCCGCACTGGATCGCCGAACCACAACCCGGCCGACTTCTAAGAGACCGTTAGGGAGGGAACCTGGGGGTGGGAGCCGATGCCGGAGTGGGAACACAAGGTCCAGATCGCCAAGGGGAAGTGGCTGAAAGGCCCGGTCCGGGCCCGCTTCATCCAGGAAGTCCTGACCAACGAGGAGGTTGGCGGATGGGAGCTCTGCGCGGCGGTACCGGTCACCCAGCTCGGCTTCACCAGTGCGGTCTAGCTGATTTTCGAGCGACCGAAGCCGGTTTGAAAGCGGGACTAGGCTTTGTTGTCTCTCCACTACCTGAGCTCGCCTTGGTGAGTTGTGTCTCCGGCCCCCGATAGCGCCGAAGCCACCGACGCGGGGGAGTACCAGGTGGTACCTGCCCGGACGCTCGAGGAGCTGGATGCGGTCAGCTCCCTGCAGGCGGAGATCTGGGGCTCGCCCCAGATAGCGGCTCCCAGCACCCTGCTGCGCGCCATCTCCGAGGCAGGCGGAACCGTCTTGCTGGCGAAAGCCGGAGTTCGGCCCGTCGGGTTTGCTTACGGCTTCACCGGCAGGACGCCAGCAGGAGTCACGTACCACCGTTCTCACTCCGCCGGGGTACTCCCCGAGTTTCGCAACAGCGGCATCGGCCGGGCTCTCAAGCTGGCGCAGCGCCGGGAGGTGCTGGCCGCCGGGCTGGACCGGATCGTCTGGACCTTCGACCCCACCCAGGTGGGCAACGCCCACTTCAACCTCCGGCGTCTCGGAGCCACCGCCCGGGGCTTCCGGCGCGACTTCTATGGTCGCCGCGACGACGCGCTCAGCCGCGGCCTGCCTACCGACCGGCTCTTCGTGGAATGGTTCCTGGGGGCTCCGGAGCAGGCTGAGCTGACCCGCCTTCGGCGCGGGGGCCGGCTGGCGTCGGTGACGCTTCCCGAGGGCTTGCCAGCGCCACCTGGCGAGGACGCGGCCCGAGTGCTGGAGATTCAGGAGGTGCTCCGCGAGCAGCTGGAGTCGGCCCTCTCAAAGGGCCTTCAGATCATCGACTTCGACGCCGACTCCCGCACCTACCAACTGGCCGAGCTGCCGTCCTGGTTCCCCGAACCGGCGGAGGGAGGCGCAGCCGCCTCCGATTGATCCGAGATGGCCTCCAACGGCGGATCCAACGCCTCAGCTGTCGGCTCGCTGAGCTTCCGCAGAACCTCCATCTCCCCCCCGTAGGTGAGTTCGGGAAGTCCCAACAGGCGCTCCCTCAGGCCATCATGGCCGCCCAGCCATCGTCCCGCTTCGGAAATCACTCGCTCCCGGTCCGCCGGGTACGAGACGCCCCCCAGCGCCCGCTGCAGGGCCAGCACCTCTCTCGCGGTGCGGCGGCCCCGAGGTCGCGCAGCAAAACGTGGCTCTGAAAGCCCCACCTCGATCCGGAGTCGACCGGGGAAGCCGAGCGCCCCCCTGAGCAGCAGCTCCTCTGGCGCGACCGGAACCAGGTCGCCCAGGATGGGGTCGTCAGCCACCGTGGTTCAGGGAAAGGGCACCGACCGTGGCCGAGGTCCCACCGGAGTGGGAGGACGGTCCCCGAACCACGACCGGCAAGAAAAAGCTAGCAGTCGGCGGGCCAAAATCATCCCGGCGCGACCCGCCCGTGACCCTAACCTCAGTCGCTCGCGACAAAGAGCGCCCTGGGGTCATGCCTCCCCCAGGATCCGCCGGGTCGACCCGGCGATATCGTGCGGCCGCTGGCCCGGCCTGGCGTGAACACGGTGGGCCAGAACCATCGGCGCCACTGCCGCCACCTCGGCCATTCCCACCTGAGGAAGGGCCTCGAGGGCGGCATAGGCCTGGGCGGCCTTGCGAGCCACCAAATCAGCCCGGTGGCCATCGACCTCGAGCTCGATCGCCAGGCGGGCGATCCCCTCCAGCACCTCCCGGGATGTCTGGATTTCGGGAAGGACGGCGATGGCCCGGTCGATCCGGGCCCGCTCCTTGTCCTCCTCCTCCTCCCATTCAGCGGCGAAGGCCTCGGGGTCGTCCTCGAATCGCTCGCGGCGCTCGACTATCTCCACCCGGTCCGCGATGTTCGCGATGCCGGCGACATCGACGCAGAGGCCGAAGCGGTCCAAGAGCTGAGGCCGCAGGTCACCCTCCTCGGGGTTCATGGTCCCGACCAGGATGAATCGCGAGGGATGCCACACCGAGATCCCCTCACGCTCGACCACGTTGACCCCCATGGCGGCGGCGTCCAGCAGCACGTCCACGATGTGGTCGTCGAGAAGGTTGACCTCATCCACGTAGAGGATCTGGCGGTTGGCCTCGGCCAGCACCCCCGGCTCGAAGCGACGCTGCCCGGAGTGGATCGCCGCCTCCAGGTCGATGGAGCCCACCACGCGGTCCTCAGAGGCGTTGATGGGAAGTTCGACCACTCGCATCTGGCGGCGGGTCACCTCCAGCTCCTCGCCGGCGGCCATCCGGGCCTGGCAATCGGAGCACATGGCGTCACCTCTCGGCGCGCACCCGTAATGGCACCCGACCACGACTTCCAGCTCGGGGAGGAGGCGGGCCAGGGCCCTGACCGCAGTTGACTTCGCGGTGCCCTTCTCTCCCCGGATCAGAACTCCCCCGATCGACGGGTTGACGGCATTGAGTTCCAGGGCCAGCCGCATCTGGTCCTGGCCCACCAGCGCAGTGAACGGATAGACGGTGCGAAGTTCAGCCACAGTCAGATTGTCTCAGAGGGCGGTGGTGCGACCCGGCGAGGTCTGATGGCGCAGCGCCTCCGCAACCGGCCGGAGGATCGCTCCCTCCGAGAGGTCGAAGAGCCCGAAATAGGCAGCCCCCATCCGCTCGGCCAGGTCGCCACAGGCGTTGAAGTTGTAGCCGGCGAAGCGAGGGGAGGCGGGGCTGCTCGCTCCGGGTGCTGCGGGCCGGGGGAGATGGTCCCGCGAGGAGTCGATCACCAGCGCTCTGATCCCGTCGCGCCGGATCTGGTCCGCCAGCCGCTGGGCCTCGAGCAGCGGTTCCTCACCCCCGAAGCTGATGTTGCCCCGGCCGTCGCTGATCAGCACCAACAGTGGCAGCACGTCGGGGTCGCGCCGTCGCTCATTCTCGATCAGGTTGAGTGCCACGGTCAGCCCATGGGTGAGGGGGGTGGTGCCGCCCACGGCGATCCGACTGAGTTGGCGCTCGGCCAGATCAACACTGGAGGTGGGCCGCAGCACCACCTGGGCAGTCCGACCTGAGAAGGAGATCAGGGCCACCCGGTCACGGCGCACGTAGGCGTCCTTGAGCAGGGCCAGGATGGCGCTCCGGGTCGCGTCCATCCGTTGCTCGGCGTCCATGCTTGCCGAGGCATCCACAGCAAAGACGATCAGATTGCCAATCCGACGCTGGCGCACCTTCTGGCGCAGGTCCTGCGGCTCCAGCTGCAACTGGGGGGAGTCACCCTCGGCCCGGACTCGCCTCTCGACCTGGTGGGGCGCCGCGGCCCGCAGGGTGGCGTCCAGGGCCAGATCGGTGGGATGCTCCACCTCCCGAGCGCCCACGTAGCGCCCCCGGCGATCCCGCGAGCTGGTCTGGCTCCGGCGGCCGCTACCCCGCCGGCGCAAGCGCTCGCGAGGAAGCTGGATCCGTCCCACCTCGAAGCCCTCCTCGACCTCGACCGGCTGGGCGGCCCCGGGCCCCGGCCGGGACTCGGTGCTGCCACCGCTGTCGGTGGCAGCTTCCGCATCGCCTTGGGGCGAGCCCTGTCCCTCCGCGTCCCCGGTCTCCGAGGTCCCCTCCCCGGTCAGCCCGGGCTGAAGGCTAGGGTCAGGGACCCTGGCCTCGGTCGGCGCCTGAGTGAGTTCCGTGGGCACCTCACTGAGCCCCGCCGGAGCCTCGGTTAGGCTACCGCCCATAGATCGCCGGCGGTGCACCAGGGCCAGTTCCGCGACGTCGGCCAGGTCCGGCAAGCCGACCACCAGGTCCTCGGACGCCGGGTCCGTCGCTTTGGCGGCCTCAAGGGCCCGGTGCGCCTGGGCGGCGCGGACCAAGACCAGGTCGGAGCGGTGCCCGAGCACCTCTTGGTCCACGCTCATCGCAGACGCCATCCGAACCACCACCCCCGGGGTCGCGACCCGGCTCAGCAGACCCTGGGCGCGCCGCAGCCGGTCGGCCAGCCGACGATCCTCCTCTCGGGAAACGGTCCCGGCCGCGTCGCGGCGCATCACCTCGACCCGGTCCTCCAGACTCCGCAGCCCGGTGACCTCGACGCAGAGCCCAAAACGGTCCAGGAGCTGGGGCCGGAGGTCGCCCTCCTCGGGGTTCATAGTCCCAACCAGAACAAACCGCGAGGGGTGGGTGATGGAGATCTCCTCTCGCTCCACCACATTGACCCCTGAGGCAGCAGCATCCAGGAGTACGTCGACGAGGTGGTGCTCCAGCAGGTTCACCTCGTCCACGTACAGCACCTGCCGGTTGGCCTCGGCCAGCAGCCCCGGCTGGAACGCTCGCCGACCCCGCCGGAGCGCCAACTCCAGGTCGATCGACCCCACGATCCGGTCCTCAGAGGCCCCCAACGGCAGCTCCACCACCCGAGTCGGGCGGACAATGGTGGGTAGCTCCTCTCCCCGGGCCAGCCGGGCGGCGCAGTCTTCGCACTGGTAGGGACCCTTCGGCGAGCACCGGTAGGGGCAGTCGGAGACCTGCTCCTGGCTAGGCAGGATCGCGGCCAAGGCGCGCACCAGGGTGGACTTGGCCGTGCCCCGCTCCCCGCTGATCAAAACCCCACCGATCCGGGGCTCGACCGCTGCCAGCAAGAGGGCCAGCTTCATCCGCTGCTGGCCGACGACGCCAGAGAAGCTCAAAGGCTCGGGGACGCCGGGCCGCGCCCTGGCCCCGCCCAATTGGACTGCCACCGGCTAGCCGAGGCCCGGAGGCTCAGAGCGGAGTCGCTCCACCCATCCTGAGGGAAGCTCGACCACGATCTCCTGGCCGGCAACGCGGATCCCACAAGTCGCTGGCTCTGCGCCCTCCGGGGTCCCGGATGAAGCGACTCCGGCCGGCGCCTCGAACAGCGCGACGGCGGCGGCAGCCGCCTCACCCCAGCCGGCCGACTCCCGCAGCTCGCAATCGATCCGGCCACCGCCGACCTCGAACCACAGCTCGGGCGGGCGCCCCTGCGCCTGGGTCTCCGGGGACGGAGGAGTCGATCCGGACCGAAAGAGCAGCCAGCCCAGTCCCCCCCCGGCACCCGGCCGCCAGAGGACCTCGAGATCCTCCGGGCCGACGGCCGCCAGGGTATGCCGCCCATCGAGGAGCAGCCCCGGGCCCGTCGCCGGCTCCGTCTCCGTCTCAACAACTTCAGTACTCAACTCCCGATATGGTAGGTGGCAAAGTCGCGCCAGTTCCGGCCGACTTGCGCAACCAGTGAGTGGAGCTGCATGAGCACAGCCGCTATCGGCGGGGGGGGAATCATCGGCGGGACCGGCCCCATGGGCCGGGGCTTGGCCGCCCGGATGGGGATGGCGGGCGTTGCCGTCCTGCTGGGATCGCGCGACCCGCAGCGGGCCGAGGAAGCCGCCGCCACGATTCGGGGCCGGCTGGGCGAAGGAGCCGGTCTCCTCCAGGGGGGCAGCAACTCCGAGGCCGCCGCCTACGGCGAGCTGGCGCTGCTCACGGTGCCCTACGAAGCTGGCTCCTCACTCTTGGCCCAGCTGGACGAGCTACTCCAGGGCCGGGTACTGGTCTCCACCGCCGCTCCCATGGAGTTCTGTGATGGGGTGGCCCAGCCGGTGCATCCCGAGGCCGGCTCAGCCGCCTTGGAAGTCACCCGAATCTGCCGGGGCGCGCTCGTCGTGGGCGCGTTCCACACGGTGAGCGCGCCCCTCCTCGGACGCCTTGACTCGCAGCTCGATGAGGACGTGATCGTCACCTCCGACCATGCCGACGCCAAAGAGCTGGTCATCCGCCTCGTCGAGGCTCTTCCCGGCCTCCGGCCGGTGGACGGCGGCGGGTTGGCCAACGCCAGCTTCAGTGAGGGACTCACCCCGTTTCTGATCCGGCTCAACCGACTGCACCACGCTCACACCGGGATCCGGATCACCGGACTCAGCGCCGGCTAAGCGGGCCACCCCGCGGGCGGGTAGGCTGCCAACCGCAGCCGGACAGAAGCTCCGCTCAGATGTGGATTGCCAGCCCTTCAGCCGCCAGCGTAGCCTCCTTCAGGCTCTCGCTCAAGGTGGGATGGGCATGGACCAGCGCCTCGAACTGCTCCGCTTTGACTCCGGCCCAGGCGGCCATGACCATCTCCGGAAGGAGCTCGGTCACCTCGGACCCGATGGCGTGAGTCCCCAGCAGCCGACCGGTCTCTGCGTCCACGACCGTCTTGATGAATCCCACGGTGTCCCCCATGGCGATCGCCTTGCCGCTGGCGCTGAAGGGGAACTTGCCAATCCGCACCTGGTGGCCCTTTTCCTTGGCCTGCTCCTCAGTGAGCCCAGCGGAGGCCACCTGCGGCTGACAGTAGGTACAGCGAGGCACCTGGACCGGGTCCAGTGGCTTCACCTCGCGACCGGCCGCCGTCTCCACCGCGATCACGCCCTCGGCGCTGGCGGCGTGCGCCAGGAGGGGCGGCCCGTTGACGTCCCCGATGGCGAAGACCCCGGCGACATTGGTGCGCAGGTGGTCGTCAACCTTGATGAACCCGCCCTCCACCGCCACCCCCAGCTCCTCCAGCCCCAGATCCTCGATGTTGGCCCTGACCCCGGTCGCGGTCAGGACCATCTCGCCCTCCACCGTCTCTCCGCTCTCGAGGTGGAGGCGCCACCCCTCCCCGCCCCGCTCGGAGCGCTGGATCAAAGAGCCGGTCCGGACCCCGATCCCCTGGTGCTCGAACTGACGGGTGAGCTCCTTGGAGACGTCCTGATCCTCCTGGGGAAGCAGCCGGGCCAGCGCCTCGACCACGGTCACCTCGACCCCGTAGGAGGAGTACACGTAGGCGAACTCGGCCCCGATCGCACCACCGCCCACGATCACGCAGCTCTTGGGCAGCCGGCGCAGCTCCAGTGCCTCCCGGTAGGTGAACACCGACGTGCCGTCGGGAGTCAGGCCAGGGAGGGTCTTGGGACGGGCGCCGGTGGCGATGACGATCTGGGATGCGGCCACCGTCTGGCCGGAGGGAGTCACCTCCAGGGTCTGCTCGGAGACCAGCCGGGCCCGCCCGTGGATCACCTCGACCCCGTTCTTGCGCATGAGGAAGGCCACCCCTTGCACCAGCTTGCTGACCACCTCTCGGCTACGCGTGATGGCCGAGTCGAAGTCGGCCACCACCTCGCCCCGGCTGATCCCGAAAGTCTCGGATTCCCGAACCAGGTGCAGGACCTCAGCGTTGCGCAGCAGCGCCTTGGAGGGGATGCAACCCCAGTTGAGGCAGATGCCTCCCAGGGTGTCGGCCTCCTCGACCATCGTGACTGCCATCCCCAGCTGGGCCGCCCGGATGGCGGCCACGTATCCCCCCGGTCCCGAGCCGACGATGGCCAGGTCCTTCATGAAGGAGGCCCGGAGATGGGTCGGGCGCCGGCGGCGCCACTCACACCAGACACGCGGTGGGGTGCTCCAACAACCAGCGCAGATACGCCAGCGCCTCGGCTGCCTCGGCGCCATCGGTGACCCGGTGGTCGATGGCGAGGGTCATGGCCAGCTGGTGGCCCGGAACCAGCGCGCCATCGACCACCACCGGCACCTCGCGAACCTCGCCCACCGCCAGGACGCTGCCCTGGCCCGGGGTGATGATGGCCGCGAACTGACTGACCCCGAACATGCCCAGGTTGCTAATCGCGGTGTGACCTCCGGAGAGCTCCTCCGGGCGCATCCGACCGGTCTTAGCCCGGGCCGCCAGGTCATGGGCCCGGCGCGCCAGCTCGGCGAACGTCAGCGTCTCGCAGCCCCTAAGCACCGGCGCCACCAGGCCGTCCGGAAGCGCCACCGCCAGAGCGATGTTGCTCTGGGAGAAGCGGCGCAGTCCTTGGCCGATCCAGGCAGCATTGAGGCTGGGATGCCGTTGCAGGGTGAGGGCCATCGCCCGAACAATGAAGTCGGTCACCGAGAACTTGGGCAGCTCCGAGTCGCCCAGCTGGTTGAGCTCCTGGCGCAGCTGGAGCAGTGCCTCCATCCGGGCCTCAGTGGTGAGATGGAAATGCGGGATCGTGCTGTTGGATTCGGCCATGCGCCGAGCGATCGCTTCCCGCATCCGGGAGAGGTGCACGGGCTCTGAGGGATCGCCGGGATCGACCGGCTGAGCTGCGCCCGCCGGGCGGGCGACCGGCGCGCTGACCTCACCTCGCAAGGCCGCCTCCACGTCCTCCGCCTTGATCCGGCCGTCAGGACCGGTGGGGTGGACGCTCTCCAGCTGGATTCCCAATTCCCGAGCTCGGCGACGAGCCAAGGGGCTGGCCTTGACCCGGCCCCCGGCCGGTACCGGCTCCTGCGCGTGGCCGGTCAGCTGCTGCGCCCAGTCTGGCACCGGAGTCGGAGCCCGACCCGCGTCCTCGGCTTCGGCGGAGGGCACGGCCTCCTGGGGTTGGGCCTGCTCACCGTCACCGGATGGAGGCTGCTCCACCGGCTCTGCAGCTGCCTCAAGCGCGGTCGCCGACGGCGGATTCTCACCGGCGACCTCATCCTCGGTGAGCTCCTCTGAGGGGTCAGCAATGATCGCAATTGCCTGTCCCACCGGAACCTTGACGCCGGGTTGGATCAGGATCTTACGCAGCACGCCACTGGCATAGGCCTCGATGTCAATGTCGCTCTTCTCGGTGGCGATCGAGGCGATCACATCGCCCCGCGCCACGGTCGCCCCCTCTGCCACCATCCAGCGGTTGATCGATCCCTCGGTCATGTCATAGCCCATCTGGGGCATGGTCACCTGGTAGGCCATCAGTTGAGCCGCCGGACCGCTTCCACCACCTGATCGCTGGTCGGGATCAGGCCCTTCTCAATCTGCCGTGAGTAGCCCATCGGAATGTCGCGCATGGCTACCCGCTGGATGGGCCCGTCAAGGTCGTCGAAGCAGCGGTCGTGGAACTCGCTGAGGAGGGTCGCGCCAAATCCCCCAGTGCGCCAGTCCTCGCCGCAGAGCACCAATTGGTGGGTGCGGCGCACCGAGTCCACCACGGTCGGGTAGTCGACCGGGCGCAGGGTACGCAGATCGATCACCTCGCAGGAGATCCCGTCATCGCGCTCTAGGACCTCGGCCGCCTGGAGCGCCTGGAGCAGCATTCGCGAATAGCCCACCAAGGTGACGTCGTGTCCCTGCCGGACCACCTTGGCGCTGCCGATCGGCACCTCGTCCTCATCACCGTCGGCTACCTCCGGGACCTCCCCCTTGGTGCTGTACAGGAGGCTGTGCTCGATGAAGATGACCGGGTCGGGGTCGCGGATCGAGGCCAGCAAGAGACCCCTGGCGTCGGCGGGGGTGGCGGGCATCACCACCTTTAGTCCCGGCACCGAGGCGAACCAACCCTCGAAGGTCTGGGAGTGGGTCGGGCCCAGTTGGCCAAACCCGGAGACCGTGCGGACCACTAGCGGCACCGACCACTGCTCCCCGAACATGTAGTGGAACTTGGCGGCGCTGTTGACGATCTGGTCCAGCGCCAGGAGGGCGAAGTTGACGGTCATCAGCTCCGCCACCGGCCGCAGCCCGCCCATGGCGGCCCCGACTGCGAACCCCACTATCCCGGCCTCAGCGATGGGGGTCTCCATCACCCGCTTGGCTCCGAACTCCTCGACCAGCCCCTTCGTCACGGCATAGGAACCACCGTAGCCCGTGATGCTCTCCCCCATCAGGATGACCCGCTGATCCCGGACCATCTCGTCCCGGAGAGCGCTCCGCACCGCCTCGCGGTAGCTCACCACCGCCATCTCAGATTCCCGCTTTCTTTGCTTCGGGCACCGGTTCGACCACGGCAAGCGGGACGCCGTCTTCACTGGTGCGGATCCCCGCCTCCGGGTCAATCGGCTTGGCGTAGACGCCGCGGCCCACCTCAGCGGGGTCCGGCCAAGGGGACCGGTCCGCGAAGGCAACCGCTTCCAGCATCTGCTGCTCCACCTCCTCGTTGATCTGCACCAGCTCCTTGGGGCTGCAGACCCGGTGCTGGACGCAGAACTCTCCGAACCGGGGAATCGGGTCCTGGGTCCGCCAGCGCTGGACCTCGGACTTGTCGCGGTAGAGCTCGGGATCGGCCATCGAATGTCCGCCGAAGCGGTAGGTCAGCGCCTCCACGAAAAAGGGGCCCTTGCCGCTCCGGCAGTGCTCGGCCGCCGTCCGGACCGCTGCATAGACGGAGAGGACGTCCATGCCGTCGCATTGCACCGAGGGCATGGTGTAACCCTCCGCCTTGATCTTCATCTCGCTGACCGGGGATTCCTCCGCCAGGGTGGCACCCATCCCGTAGAGGTTGTTCTCACATATGAAGATGATGGGCAGGCTCCAGAGGGCGGCCATGTTGAGGCCCTCATGGAAGATCCCATTGCCGGTCGCACCATCCCCGAAGAAGTCCAGGACGATCTCGTCGCGCTGCTGGTATTGCATCGCGTAGGCCATGCCGGCCCCGATCGGGATGTGCGAGCCCACAATGGCGTAGCCACCCCAGTAATGGCGGGACGCGTCGGCCAGGTGCATCGAGCCGCCGCGACCATGGCAGAGGCCGTCCTCGCGGCCGAAGAGCTCCGCCATGCAGAGCTTGGGGTCGCAGCCCCTCGTCAAGGCATAGCCATGGTCCCGGTAGTGACCCAGTACGTGGTCATCCTCCCGAGCGGCATTGAGCGCCCCGACCGCGACCGCCTCCTCGCCGACGTAGAGGTGGAGGAACCCACCCACCTTGGCCTGGGCATACGCCTCGGCGGCATGTTCCTCGAAATGCCGGATCAGCACCATCTGGCGGTACATGTGCCGACACTGGGCGGGCGTCAGCCCTAGCGGCAGCTCGGACTCCCCCGACCGGCTGGCGGTCCGCTTGGGGCGGGCGCGCCGGGTCCCGGAGGTGGTAGCCATGGTCGCAGTTTAGGAGGTGGGCCAAGGTCGCGCCCCCGGGGGTCAGGCAGCTTGGGGCAGACACCACGTTTTCGCGGGCTAAATCGACTCCCAGGGTACCGGCAATGTTCAGCCAATTCTCATTGAAAATTCGCCGATTTTCGGGTATACTCCAAACAGCGCAGCTGGTGATTACCGCGCTGCCAGGTGGCGGGGAGCACCGGGTAACCAGGTTGCGTCCGTCACCGTTGGAAAGACCGAATGTCCCAGCGCAGGGGCCTTCGACGACAACCAGCATGGAGCTTTGCGCTCCAAGGAAATAACCCCACATGATGACCCCAGACAAAGACAACCGCTTCCGTACCACCCGCCGGGAGATCCTCCGCCGGCAGCACGACGGGTTCTCGCGTACCCGCATCCTGCGCCGCTACCGCTCGCACTTGGAGCATCTGGACCGAGTCTTGGCCGACCTAGAGGACGCCCGGATCCGGGAGCGTCGGGTAGTCCCCCCCCAGATCACCGAGCGTTTGCGCCAGACGGAGGTCGCTCAGGAGGATCCGGATCTGGCCCAGGTGGTCTCCACCAGCCGGCCCAGCATCGATCGGGTGCAGGACGCCGTCTTCGACGCCCAGGGTCGGATCATGGTCGAGGTGAGCCGCCTTTTGGGGCAGCCCGACTGGGTGAGCATCGAGGCCGAGGAAGGCGAAGCGTTGGAGCTAGAGACCGCCCGTCACTGATCGGACTGATCAGCCCCTTCGGGGCCGGTATCCGGCGAGCGATCCGAATTCCCCAGGGCAAACGCCCTAGCCAGTTCGACCACTTTCGCTTGGTCACGCAGAGCCTTCCGGCTGCGGGCGGTTTCCTGCTGACGCGGCCTGACCGCGAGGTGGGCGCGGTCGGCGAGCCGCTCCGCCTCCCGCGACTGCCGCACCTGACTGAGACGCTCCCATTCCGCGACCGCCGCCTCGACCACCGCCACCCGGTCGCCCCCCTCCCCCTCCGCCACCTCCGTCAGCCGCTGCTGGAGCCGGGCCATCCGGGCCGCCGGTAGCCGGGACTTGGCGTTGAGCAGGCTCGAGGCTAGCCGGGCCTCGCTCTGACGGTGGTCACGATGCTCGCTCTCGTGCCGGACCTCGGCGGTGCGGGCCTCACGAAGTGCCGACTGGGCCCGTTCGAGAAGATCCCGATAGCTGTCGACCAGTTCCGAATGCGTCCCCGCGGCGGCCGTCTCCGCCAGCAGGAGGGCGGCGGCCACCAACTCCTCGACTGCCGAGGTGGCCCCGAGCTGCTTCAGCTGGGGGAAGATGAACACTCCGCACTTCCGGTCCACTTCGACGAAAGCCTGGAGAGCTTCGGGGGGAAGCTCGGCATGTTCAGGGGCCGGCAGCACTCCGCCGCTCGTCCGCTGCGCCGGTAGCTCGGGCACGGTCAAGCTTCCGCCTGCCCGCTCGGCTGCCCTCTACCCATCAGGTCGAGCAGACACCCGACCCCCGCCCTGGTGCCGCCCGGTGCCTTGAAGACAGCCGTCCCGGCGACCAGGACCGTGGCCCCGGCCTGAATACAGGCCTGCGCGTTATCCGCGCCCACTCCACCATCCACCTCGATATCGCAGTTCAGTTGACGTTCCTCCACCAGCCGCCGCAGGCCTTTGACCTTGTCCAGCGCCGAACTCAAGAACGGCTGGCCCCCGAATCCGGGGTCGACCGACATTACCAGCGCCAGACTGATCTCCGGCAGGATATCTACCAGGAAGTCCCAGGGGGTCGCCGGATTGATCCCCACGCCGGGGCGGGCGCCCCCCGATCGGATCAGCTCGACGGTCTGGTGAAGCTGCGGACAGGCCTCGAAGTGGACGGTGATCAGGTCCGCCCCGGCCGCGCTGAAGCGCGGGATGAGTCCGTCGGGGCGCTCCACCATCAGGTGGGCCTCCAGAAAAAGGGATGTGGCGCGGCGGCAGGCCGCTAACAGATCGGGCCCCATCGTCAAGTTGGGGACGAAGTGGTTGTCCATGATGTCGACGTGGATCCGGTCGGCACCGGCCTCCTCGCAGGCGGAGAGCTCTTCACTGAGGTGGGCCAGGTCCGCGGCCAGGATCGACGGGGCCAGCAGGATCACGAGGCTCGCTCCGCCAGCCTCGAGGCGGCAGCGGCATCGCACCAGATCTCACAGGAGGGAGAGTTCCGTGCCACCAGCTGGGCGGGCCAGCGGATTGGGTCGTAGGCCCCGCGCACCACCTGGGCCAGGGTCTCGGCCTTGGCCGCACCGTCCACCAGAAAGTGGGTGTGGCGGGCCCAGCGAAGCACCAGCGGGCCGAGGCTCAGGCGACGCTGGCCATCTGGGTTCTGGGTGGCCAAGATCACCGCCTCCCTGGGGTAGGTGCGACCCGGGAAGAGCGACGCCGTGTGGCCGTCCGCGCCCATCCCCAGAGCGAGGATGTCCAGCTGGGGACGGCCGTCCACGTAGGGAACGACCCCCAACAGCTTGGCCTCGAAGCGCTGACTGATCGTCTCCGGCCCGAGGCCCGGCTCGATGCCCCAGCTAAGGACCATGGGCCGGTCCCCCTGGATCCGGTCGACCAGTGCCCGCCGGAGCATGCCCTCGTTGGACTGCGGGTCGGAACGTTCGACCATGCGCTCATCCCCGGGCAGCACTACCGTCCGAGCCCAGTCCACCTCCGCTTCTCCAGCCAACAGTTCCAGGGCCTCCTGGGGGGTGGTGCCACCAGGCAGGGCGGCGACACACTCGCCCCGGGTGGAGGTCGTGTCGCGGATCTCCTCAGCCAGCACCCGGGCGGCGTGCCGGGCCAGCGATTCGGGGTCCGGGAAGACCCGGATTTGGGGCTCAGCCGACCCCTCACTCGTGCTCACGCCGGGGGTGGTCTCTCAGTCACGCTCGACCGCCTAGTCCCCGGATTGGTGGCGCCGAGCCGCCACCGACTTGGCGGCGAAAGAATCGCTCTTTCGCGAGTGGCCATCTTGCCGAGCCTGATCAGCGCTACCCGCACCAGCTCGCCTTCAGTTGGCGACGGGCGCGAGCAGCCGCTCCACCACCTGGGTCAGCTGCTCAAGTCCGCGCCCCACGTCCTCACAACGCACGCGCAGCACTCTACGGCCGCGGCCCGTCAGGGCCTGGTAGTCGCCCAGCGCCTGGGCCTGCTGCAGGGTCCCGAAGGTATAGGGCCGGCCGGGGATCGCCAGGTCGGCGTGGTGCACGCCAGTGATCTGGAGGAAGGCAGCGGTCTCGGGGCCACCCTTGTGGAGCTGGCCGGTGGAGTGGAGGAATCGCGGTCCATAGCCGAACGTCGTGGCGCACCCGCTGGCGCGCAAAAGACCGGCGCGCAGCCGCCCGATCCGCGCCGCGTCCTCCGGATGATCAGGTCGCATCGGTAGGTAGGCCATCACCCCGAGATACCAGGGCGGGCCCAGCCCTTCCAGCCACCCCAGCAGTGCCTGCTCCAGGCTGGTGGCGCCGGGGGCTCCCGCCACCCGGACTGACCCATCGATCAGGTCGATCGCGGGCTCGGGCAGCCGGCCATCACGCTCCCACCCCTCCAGCAGCCGCGCCGTGTTGTCCTTGCTCTCCTGAACGTTGGGCTGGTCGAAGGGATCGATGCCGATCAGAGCGCCGGCCAGAGCGGTTGCCACTTCCCAGCGATAGAACTCAGCACCCAGGTCGAGGAGGTGGGCGGTCGGAACTCGCACCACCGGGTGGCCGGCAGCGCTCATCGAGCTGAGCCAGCTCTCGGTGGCAGAGTCGGCCTCATCACCCTCCAGTTCGAGGTAGACAAACAGCCGGTCACCGCCATATTCGCGAGGTTCGCCCAGCGGCTCGCCGACGACTGGAACCAGCCCCTTGCCTAGCTTGCCGGTGGACTCCGCCAGCAGCTGCTCGATCCAGGTGGGCAGCTCCGAAAGGGCGGGATTGGCCAAGATGGTCACCTTGTCGCGCCCCTCGGCAGCGCAGCCGGCCAGGACCGCTCCCAGCTGGGCGCCAGGGTTGCGATCGCTGGCCAGGGAGCGCTCGGGGAAGCAAGCCTCGGACATCGAGATCGCCCCGGCCAAGAGCTGGTCCACGTCGATCCCCATGGTCGCGGCCGGCACCAGGCCGAAATCGGAGAGAGCGCTGTAGCGGCCCCCGATGGCGGGGTTGGCCGACCAGACCTGGTGAAAGTTCAGATCGCGGGCAAGCTTCTCCAACTTGGTGCCCGGGTCGGTGACGGCAATGCAGTGCTCACCGGCGCGGGCGCCGATCGCCGCCTGCCAGCGGCTGTGGAAGAAGCTGCAGTGGGCGAGGGTTTCGGTGGTCCCGCCACTCTTGGAGGCCACCAAAAGAAGGGTGCGCGCCGGGTCGACCCGCGCCAGTACCGACTGGATCTGATCGGGATCGGTGGAGTCCAGAACGATCAGGTTGGGGAAGCCTGGCCGCACGCCAAAGGTCTGCCGCAGCACCTCCGGGCAGAGGCTACTGCCCCCCATCCCGACCAGCACCGCATGCGAGAAACCTTGGTCCCTCACCCAGCTGGAGTAGCTGTGCAGTCCGCCAACGGACGCGCGCTGGCGCTGGGGTTCGTCCAGCCACCCGAGGCGATCCGCCATCGCCTGGCGAGCCGCATCGTCCCCGGGCCAGAGGGTGGTATCCCGGTCGCGGAGCCGCGTCGCGGCGCCGGAGCTCTGAAGCTGGCTGGTGGCTTCGGCCATCGCATGACCGGCAGACCCCGCCTCCACCCGAGCCAGGATCGCGGTAGAGCTGACCTGGGTGCGAGGTGAGGCGACCAGTCCCTGGCCAGCGAAGCTGGCCCGTTTGGCCCCAATCTCAGTTAGCAACTTGTCCATGGAGGCGGAGAAGCTCTGGACTCCCTTCACCTCCAGTACGGCGGTGACTTCGTCGATATCGACCCCCAGGTCGCGCAGATGGGTCAGCTCTTGAGCGGCGCCAGCGATGTGTCCCACCAGGGTCGGCCGCACTTCGCCGTGGTCGAGGAAGGCATCGATCGAGCTCGGCGGCATGGTGTTGACCGTCTCGGCGGCGATCAGCTCCTCGCAGTAGAGGACGTCCCGGTAGGCGGGGTTCTTGGTGCTGGTGCTGGCCCAGAGGGGACGCTGCACCTTGGCGCCGGCCGCCGCCAACGAGCGGAACCGGTCGCCGTGGAAGATCTCGAGGAAGGCCTCGTAGGCGACCGCGGCGTTGGCGATCGCGGCGGTGCCACGGGCCCCCTCCAGCTCCGCCCGGTGCTCGCCTTCCGCATGCTCGGCCAGGGCGTCCAGCCGAGAGTCCGCCTCGGTGTCGACCCGGCTCACGAAGAAGCTGGCCACCGAGCGGAGTCGTTCGATGGGGAGATCCGCCTCGAGCCGACGCTCCAAGCCGCGGCAGTAGGCCTCCATCACGTCCCGATAGCGGGACTCCGCGAAGATCAGGGTGACGTTCACGTTGAAGCCCTGGAAGAGCGCCTCCTCGATCGCCCCGACCCCCTCAGCCGTGGCCGGGATCTTGATCAGCAGGTTGGGCCGGTCCACCGCCGTCCAGTAGCGACCAGCCGCCGCCACCGTGTTGCGCGCGTCCCGGGCTAGGGCCGGCGACACCTCAAGGCTGACGTAGCCGTCCCGGGCGTCGGTCGCTCGGTACGTGGCCAGCAGCTCATCACAGGCGCTGCGCACGTCGTGGGCGATCAGCTGGTCGTAGATCTCCTCGGTCGAGCGACCCCCGAGGGCCAGTGCCCGGATCTCGCCGTCGTAGGCGTCGCCCTCGGAGACGGCCTTCTCGAAGATGGTCGGGTTCACGGTCACCCCAAGGACCCCGAGCCTGATCAGACGATTCAGCTCTCCCTTGCGCAGCAGATCGCGGCTCAGGTTGTCGTACCAGACGCTCTGCCCCTCACCAACCAGCCGCTGCAGCGCGTTCTCAGCCACTCTGCTCAACCCCGGAATCCCCCATGAGACGCTGCACCCTCTCGGCGACGGCCGTGGGCGTCAACCCCAGATGTTCGTAGATAGTTTGATACGGCGCTGAAGCGCCGAAGCGGTTGACCCCGACCACCGCGCCGTGGTCTCCGACCCAGCGCCACCACGGTTGGTCAACCCCAGCTTCCACCGCAACCCGGGTCAGTAACTCCGGGGGCAAGACCTCCGCCCGATATTCATCAGGCTGCTCGGCGAAGAGCTCCATGGAAGGCATGCTGACGACCCGGGTTGGCACCCCCTGTTCCTGCAGCAGCCCCCGCGCCGCCACACAGATCGAGAGCTCGCTCCCGGTGCCGATCAGAAGGCACCGACACTTGCCACCCTCGGCCTCCTGGAGCACATAGGCGCCGCAGGCGACCCCAGAAACCGCCAACTTCTTGGTGCCCGGCAGCACGGGCAGGTCCTGCCGGCTGAGGATCAGCGCGGTCGGGCCGGACCCTCGCTCGAGCGCCGCTGCCCAGGCCCAGCTGGACTCGTTGGCGTCGCCCGGCCGAAGCACCACCAGATTGGGGATGGCCCGGAGCGCCGCCAGGTGCTCCACCGGCTGGTGGGTGGGCCCGTCCTCGCCCAGACCGATGCTGTCGTGGGTGTAGATCCAAACCACCCCTAGATTGGACAGGGCTGAGAGCCGCACCGACGGTCGCTGGTAGTCGGAGAAGGTGAAGAAGGTGGCGCTGTACGGGCGCAGACCCCCGTGGGCCGCGATACCGTTGCAGGCGGCCCCCATGGCGTGCTCCCGGACCCCGAAATGGAGATTGCGACCCACCCCGGTGTGGCCATCGAAGTCTCCCCCACCGGGAATGTCGGTCTTGGTGGATCCGGACAGGTCGGCGTCACCCCCCAGGATCCAGGGGATCCGCTCGGCGAGCGCGACGAGTGCCTGGCCGCCCGAGCTGCGCGTCGCGATCGGGTCGCTGCCCTCCTCCCACGAGGGCAGCACGTCCTCCCATCCCGCGGGCAGCGCGCCGGCGATGGCGGTGCGCCAGTCATAGGCCAGCTGCGGGAAGGCCTCGCTCCAGACGCAGAAGCGGTCGTTCCACCCCCGGCTGAGGGCGGCGCCGTTCTCCTTGGCCTCGCGAAAGTGCGCCAGCGCCTCCTCGGGTTCGTAGAAGGTGACGTTGGGATCCCAGCCATAGGCGCGCTTGGCCGCGGCGGCCTCCTCGGCGCCCAGCGGCGATCCGTGGGCGGCGTTGGTGTCCTGCTTATGAGGCGCGCCGTACCCGATGTGGGTGCGGATGGCGATCAGGGAGGGTCGGCTCTCATCGTCGATTGCGTTCTGGATCGCCCCGGCAATTCCCTCCAGATCCAAGGTGCCGTCCTCGACCCGCTGCACCTGCCAGCCGTAGGCGCTGAACCGGGCCTCGACGTCCTCGGAGAACGACAAAGAGGTGGGCCCGTCCAACGAGACGTGGTTGTCGTCGTAGAGGTAGATCAGCTTGCCCAGGCCCAGGTGGCCGGCCAAGGAGGCCGCCTCCGAGCTGATCCCCTCCATCATGTCCCCGTCGCTGCACAGCGCAAAGGTCCGGTGGTCGACGATCGAGTGTTGCGTTTGGTTGTAGCGCTGGGCCAGATAGCGTTCCGCCACGGCCATCCCCACTCCGTTCCCGAATCCCTGGCCCAGCGGTCCAGTGGTGACCTCGACCCCCGGGGTCAGGCCCAGCTCGGGATGGCCGGGAGTGCGCGACCCCCACTGCCGGAACTGCTGCAGCTGCGCCAGCGGCAGGTCGTACCCGGTGAGATGCAACAGGGCGTACAGGAGCATCGAACCATGACCCGCCGAGAGCACAAAGCGATCTCGGTCCGGCCACTTGGGGTCGTTGGGGTCATGGCGCAAGAAGCGGGTCCAGAGCACGTAGGCGGCAGCCGCCATTCCCATCGGAAGTCCCGGGTGGCCCGACTTCGCCTTCTCAACCGCGTCGATGGCCAGGGTTCTGATGGTGTTGATACAGAGGTTGTCGAGTTCGGTGCCGGCCTGGGGCAGCGTCGAACCGCTGCTCACCGCCCGCTGCTGTGGATCAGGAGCCATCTACTCCCATGCTCTCACCTGGGACCTCATGGCGCGATGGGGAAGGTCGCCTAAGGACCAAACCGCCACTAGCGCCGGCCTTCAGCTCGGTCCTGCCGAGCTACCTTCCCTATCGGGTCCCGGGCCAGGGTCGGGCCCCTTCAGAGTGGGGAGCCTATGAGCCTCCCACTCGCTGATCCCCCCGATCATGGAGGTCGCCACCAGGCCCTTCTCCCGCAGAAACTTGGTGGCCCGGAAGCTGCGGGATCCGGCCGCGCACTGCACCAGGAGCGTTCCCGCCCGGGGCAGGTCCCGCCAGCGCTCACTCAGCTCGGAGATGGGAATCCAGAGGGAGCCCGCGATCCGCACCTTCTCGCGCTCGGCCGCGTCCCTCACGTCTAGCACTGGTGCTCCGCCCTCGATGAGGTTGCGAGCGCTGTCGACCTCAACCTCAAGAGCAACCGGGGCAGCCACAGTTAAGAATTATGAGTGGCCGTGGCGATCAGGAAGGTTCGGGGAGGCACCGGCGTGGATGATCGCTGGGCGGGCAGCAATCTCTGGCTCACGCGGTAGCGGCCAGATTCCGCCGCCGGATCATGTCCGCGAACCGCAGAAACGCGTCCGCGCCCTCCCCCTTCTCCAACGGGTCAGCGGGGGTAGACTTGGCTCGCCCGGCGCCATATAATTCCGCTCACGCCAGACGCTTGGCGGAAGCTGGACGACCATATTCTGGGGTCACCAAGCTGACCAGGGGGGGGGACATGGCAAGTTCGGGCCCAGACGGGACTGATTCTGCTCGACGCTTCAAGGGCCTCGGCCTCCGCCGAGATATCGGGTTCGTCGGCCTGATCTGGGCCTCTGAAGGGTCAATCATCGGGTCGGGGTGGCTCTTCGGCGCCCGGAACGCACTTGACGTCGCCGGACCGGCCGCGATCATCTCCTGGCTAATCGGAGGTGCGGCGGTCATGCTCCTCGCGCTCGCACACGCCGAGCTGGGCGCGATGTGGCCCGTGGCCGGAGGAACTGCTCGGTTCCCGCACTACGCGTTCGGTGGCACGGCGGGCGCCTCGTTCGGCTGGTTCTCCTGGCTCCAGGCGGCGACCGTGGCGCCGATCGAGGTCCTGGCGGCGATGACCTACGCGCAGCACTATTCCTTCGCGCACAGCTGGGTCACCGCTTCCGGCACCAACGCCGGAGAGCTAACGGGAGTCGGCATTGTCATCGCGGTCATCCTGATGGCGATCCTGGTCACGATCAACCTTCTCGGCGTGCGGATGCTGTCCAACACCAACAGCGTCGCCACCTGGTGGAAGGTCGGCGTACCCCTATTGGTCATCTTCATTCTCGGATTCACCGAATTCCACGCGAGCAACTTCACGGCGCTGAACGGGTTCATGCCTTACGGCGCCAAGGGCGTCCTGTCCGCCGTGTCCACGAGCGGGATCGTGTTTGCCTACCTCGGTTTCGAGCAGGCTGACCAACTCGCCGGCGAGAGCAAGGACCCCCAGCGGAACATACCCCGGGCAATCATCGGGTCGGTTGTGATCGGGGTGATCATCTACGTCCTGCTGCAGGTCGTGTTCCTGGGCGCCCTCCGGGGCTCGGAGTTGCACGGCGCCTGGGCAACCGTAGGCGCGAACCTCACCGGACCATTCGCCCAGGTCGCGGGGCTCCTCAGCCTTGGGTGGCTGGCTACGATCCTCTACATCGACGCCGTGATCTCGCCCGCGGGCACCGGGCTGATCTACGCCGCCGGAACGTCGAGAGTCTCGTACGGCCTTTCCCGCAACGGCTACGTGCCGTCGATTTACGAGCGCCTCGACAAGAGAGACGTGCCCTGGTTTGGCTTGATCACCGCCTTCGTCATAGGCTGTATCGCCTTCATCCCGTTCCCAAGCTGGACCTCGCTCGTCGGACTGATCACAGGTGCAAGCGTCCTCATGTACGCGGGTGCCCCGTTGTCCCTCGCGGTGTTCCGTCAGAAGATGCCGGACGAATTCCGGCCCTACCGGCTGCCGGCCGCATCTTCCCTTGCCCCACTGACGTTCGTCGTGGCCAATCTCCTGATCTTGTGGTCCGGTTGGACGACCGTATGGAAGCTCGGTATCGCGATCCTGCTCGGCTACGTGCTCCTCATCGCTAACCGTGCTTTCAAGCTCAACCCGGTCATCCCCGAGCTGAACCTCAAGGCCTCCGGTTGGATTCTCGTCTATCTCGTCGGTATCGGCGTCATCACGTATGTGAGCGCCTTCGGACCGTTGACCCAGCCCTTGTTCGGCGGCGCCGCCGTCTGGTGGGACATCGTGCTCGTGGCCGTGTTCAGCTTGTTGATCTTCTACTGGGCCATGAGGTCGGCTCTGCCTACCGAGAAGATCAAGGAGATGATCAGCGCGATCGTGGTGCCCGAGGAGGAACCGACTGCCGCAAGCGGCGGCCCGGTGCGGCCCGATTTTCAGCCCCCTCGCTCAGACCCGGCGGTGAGCTGAACGCATTGCTGAGGTCGGCCGGGCGGCGGTTTCGCGCCGCCCGGCCGCTCGACAGTGGTCGGTGCCACCCCTCAGTCCAGGTGCCCGAAGTCTCCGAGGCCGATCGCGGCGGAGCCTAGCGGCAATTTCCGGGCCGGTTGTCGACCCGAGCGACAGGGCCGGCGCCTCCAAGTTCGATGTGCACTCGGAGGTAACTGTGGCGGGGCAACCACCTAGCAGAGCAAGCGAGGCCGCTCGAGGCCGCTCCCGGTTAGGTAGGTAAGCGCGGGATTAGGCCTATTCGTCGACCAAGGCACGGGCTGAGCACTCGGCCTTGTCGTGCCGTGGTGATCCAGGGGCAGTCCCGGCAGTCGTAGCACTGGCCGGACGGGCTCTGGGGATCGAGTGCGTCCCGCCT
>OCZT010000207.1_pt1 | contig 56752 bp, 74 predicted proteins | sample 1539031 | NCBI WGS metagenome assembly OCZT01 (sample SAMEA3539308, study PRJEB22396) | soil metagenome | biome: tundra; feature: field; material: soil | place: USA | collected 2010-05 | depth 0.15 m
TTGGTTTGATTAGCCAATATTTTAATTGGTATTACATTTTCCTGTCCCCATACAAACGAAAGGGATAGGAATAACATTAAGATTATTTTGTTGATAGTTTTCATTTTATAGTCCCTTTAGATTGTAAAGTATATGAGCGGTTGTAGTACCTGTATTTTTAACGTAAATTTTATGTTTAGGAAAAACACTTGGCGCATAAACAAAATCAGTCGTATGTGAGTAAGGAAAAGCCAAGCCAAGTATAACGGTAACGTGAAAGTCGGAAGCTACTTTAATGTATCCGTCCACACTGAAAACATTACCAGATATGTATTGAGTAGCTGTTGCAAAGATCTTCGAGGAATCAATTGCGCCTGGAGCTATTGTAACGGTATCGGAGGATAAGTTGAGAGTAGCAGGAGGAACTTGATTAGTAGCTGTAGCTAAACCAGTACCAGTAAGTGAAATAGTAGTTCCTTGAAGTTGTACAGGTATTGGATGTCCAGGAGTCACATAATTACTAATTGGTTTACCAGCAGTCAATGTTCTTGCTGAATCCTGTATTTGTAATGCCTGAGCACTTAGTATACTTACTGAAATTATTATCATAATGATTGTCAATAGCCGTCTCATGATCTACTTCTCCATCTTAATTGTTAATTCCAAATATTGTATTTTATCCAGTACTCGTTGTGGTATTAATTTTCCTTGTAGTTCAGCAGCAATAGCTATTGACAATGTTATGAATAATTCTATGTCACCTTGTACAATATCCAAATCCGAATCCAGTGATAGTATTTCATTAGGATATCGATTAGCCATCAATAGGAATTGTATATCATCAGTATATGGGTATAGTGTTGAATTAAAGAATATGAATACTTTTCCTGATTGTAATGAATATGCAATATCCGGTACTACAGAAGCTATTGGCATTTGCATTAATTCATTAATCTCTGAAGGTTGATTTACTACATCAGATATTGTTGTAAGATTAATTACTTGTAATGAATTAACTTTACGAATATTTGGTGATGTAGTAAACTGTATGATATATCCACTAGTACTACTCAGATATTGTGTATATGATGTTACTTTTTCTCCGAACATATTATCACCTTAGCTTAATGGTGCTTGGAATAAATATGATACTCTTAATACTTGATTAGGTTTAATAGTAAATGGATTAATAGCGAATGCATCCCAACAAATTAGATAATAAGTATATGGACTTACACCTTGTCGAATAACTAATCCACTTGCACTTACTAAATTCGATCCAGTAGTGTATAAATATTCAAAATCTCTATAGAGTCCAAATTGTGTTATATTATTTGTTGTTGTTAATGCAATTGGAGTCACAGCTGAATAGTTTAGATTATTAATTCCTGTTCCATTAGCAGTTTTATTGTTATAAAGATAAGTCATATCTAAAGTATAAATATTATCATAACCACCAGACGTTACTAGTATTCCATAGGTATCAATATTAACTGCTGCTAGTAAATCCATTTGTGTTCTTGCAGTTGAAAAATTAATTGTTTGCGCTGCATTAGTATAATCAATAACTTGTGATAAAGCATTACTAGCATTGAATAATGAAGATAACATTCGATTATAATTCTTTGTCCATCCGGAATTTGCTGGTAAAGCAAATATGTAATCAACTTCACATGTACCACCTGCTGCTAATGTATAATATGGCGTATATGTTTGTTCTCCTTGACCACCTCCTTGGTTAGCAGGAATTGGTGTATTTACTCCAACTTTATCTCTAGCAATCAAAAAGTAATCCGTTCCCGATTTACCAACTAATCCAATTTCACCAATCTTCATATCGACAGTAGCCGATGTATTTTGGAAACGTCTTGAGACTGTTAATGTAGCATCAGCATTGGATAATGTTACGTTAGTTGCTAAATATGTAATATTAGTATCAGGAGATCCACCATCAGCCGGTAATAAACATCGAAGCATATAATCATTATAATTTGGATTGCCTCCAATATTGGCTTCCGGAGTAAGACCTAATCCTGATTGATTATCTGGATCACCAATCCAAATACCATATGCTGATTGTGTAGGACTTGATAAAGCTCCTTCATTAACCGCCATTGTATGTATTGCTGCAGCAGCATATGTAGCACCACCAGTTATGGCTTTGATTAATTTATCATTAGCAGTTCCTCCCGTACTATCATCAACAGCTAAGAATGCATTATTGAGTACCCGACAAAAATTTGCCATATATGAACGAAAAGGAAATCTCAATACTTGTGTAGGTTGACCTGGGTTCTTAATAGTTAATTGTACTTCGGTTGTTGATTCCGGCATACGATTTTCATGACTATCAACGAGTTTTCCTTTTTCGAATAATTCATATCTTGCAACTAATCCTAGTGGATGAGATTTCATTTTCTTCACCTATTGTATTATAAAAGATATTGGTAATTTCATATCACGTTCTTGATAATTCTGATATGTACTAATTGCTATAATTGTATTTGATATTGGTAATGTAATATTTGTGGTTCGTAAATTATTTTGTTCTAATGAATTGATTGTAAATGTAATTGGTATTACTGCAATCTTTGTTTCTTTGTAATCAGTAACAACATTAATTACTTGATTAGCTATTGGAATCTGTAATATTTGATTTTTACTAAGTCCACTAATGATTGCAAATGTTAATGGGAATTTTCGTATTGCATTTTCAAATAATAAAATACAGTTAGTAATTTGATTCTTAATTGGTAATTCAAGAATCATTTCCTGTGAATTAAGTAAATAATTGAATAATTTATTACTAAGTGGTAATTGTCTGATTACCTGATGTACATCTTTTACTGAAGTAGCCGGATTATATATCATGAAAGCTATTGGCAATATCATGGATGTATATATATCAAGCATGAATGTTGAATTAATAACTTCATAATCTTTCGAGTGTTGTAGTACACGTAATGTAGCTATACGATCCTGTACCATATTATATATCAATAGCCGTTCATCAACTGATAATGATGATATGTCCGGACTAATAATATTATCAATCGAAGTAATATCAGAGAGTTCATATTGAGTATTAATTACTAATTGATCGGAAGTACTTTGATTGGTATATGTATATTCGCGTAAAGTTGCAATGCGTTTGATTGCTTCATTATAAACTGCAATTCTATCAGCTTCAGATAACTTGCCTATGTATGGATTCTTTTGTAAAAGATTGTCAATAGCTCTCATTATATTACCCTAAACACCTTCAAAGTTGGCCATGTTTGCCTTTCACCTGTTTGACTCAAATCAGTTTTATTCTGATTGAGTTGTAATATTGTCAAGTACTTTTCTTTCTTTGGTCCTTGAAACTTTGCTATTGCCGGTTCAGCAATATATAAAAGTGCATACTTAATTACTTCTTCATCATATTGTTTTGGTATAATTGGAGTTATTGATTCATCATCAAAATCATCGATAGTGATATCAGCAGTATAAAATAAATCAATACGGTCATGTTCACTTCGATTGGTATAATTAAATTCATAATTCTGAATACCGTAACTGAGTTGATAATAATTATCTCCACGATGCTCACGTTGAATTGGTTCATTAATGTATTGATGTTCCTGCCAATTATATAATGAAGTTTCAACTTCGTGATGCTCTTTTGGTTTAATTACTTTATCAACTCTGGTATATTCTTTACCATTAATCATTACACTAATTTCCTCACGAAATGAATGTAACTTTAATTGGATAATTTTATTCGGATCAAAATCTTTTGGATTATCAATTGTGAATGTATAATGACGTGAGAGTAAAGAAAATGTTCGTGCTATTTTACGTGAAGCATATAGTTTAGCTTCTTCATAGAATGATTGAGGAAAATCAATGAATGATGAATCATTGCATCGATATGATATTATTCCAATTATTCTATCAATTTGTAACATCAGTCTTTTCCTTACCAGCTTCATTCTTAACACCGGCTACTAATAACTGTAATTCACCATTGATTTCATTACGATACATTGTAACCTTATTAGCATTACCAATATCCAGGGATCCTTCAAGAGCAGCTATTGACATATAAAGATCATTGTATTCAACAGGAATAACTAAATCTTCACTAGTCGCATTATATACTGTCATAGGTTTTTTAACTAAGAAATGAAGTTCGGATAATTGTAATTTAGGATTGGCTATCAATGTAATCGTATTGTTAATTATTACATAGAAGAAATCTTTCTCTTGTTCGATATTAAAGTTCTGTGTTGATATTCCCATTATCAAATCAAATGCACTGGTACTATCTACTTTACGTCCGGATGATATTGTGCCATCAGCTTTCTTTCCAATAACTTTGAATATTTCGAAGATAGGATTATTATAAAATGATTGTAGGGGAATAGTAATATTATTAATTTCTTTAGGAATTACATTAATTACATTTTTAAGATTTCCATTAACATCAAACCATAGATCGATAATGGTAAATAGTTGTGGATATATCTTTTCAACATCAAAACCAATTTGCGCTAAGTTACGAAGTAGTTTACCGAATGCTCTTGTAAGATAATTATAACGTAATTCAGCTTTGAATAGTTTTCCATCCTCAGTTCCATCATTAACCGGATCACGTAATTTCAAAGCTAATTGTTTACTGAAAGCAATCAGATTGGTAGGCGCAGGAGTTGGACCTGCCGGTACTGGTAGTATTGACATTATCTCATCTCCTTTAACGTTCAAAAGGGTACTGCTATTAACAGTACCCTCATATGAACAATATTATTTTAGATTCCAATTAATAGATAATGGAAATGAGCTATGTTTGAACCACCAGCCGATGTATGAATTATCTTCAAGAATGTTGTTGTTGCTAATTTCTGCCAATGACCAGCAGCAACATCAACAGTAAAATCAACACCAAGCGAAACACTGTTGGTTGAAGTAAAATTGTCAAGAGCTATATAAGCCGCTTCAACTCCACCAGTTTCAGTACCGCGAACCAATGTACCGGCATTGTAAGCTACTCCAACAGCTACTGTATCAAGATCAGCTACTGCTGATAAAGTAATCATACTATCAACATACCAACCAGCTACTGTAGTAAATAAAGCAATGCCATTAGCTTGTGGACTAACATTAACCGGAGTAATTGCTACATTATATGGTTGTGATAAATCACATGGAAGAAATGTATAAGCTGTTGCAATTTTACTAGAAGCTACACCTTCCTGTGTTTTCATTACTGGATATTCAACTGAACTTGATTGTTCAGTGGAGGTCCTTTTAGGTAATGCGTATACATTCATGATCAACCTCCTGCGTTTGGTTTTAATGTAAATACATAGTTTGCTGCAGGATTACTTCTCTTGCAGGTAACTACTCCATAAACTTCACCTTCTTTTTCATGTATGTTATTTGTTGGTAATGGATCAACAACATTAAGATCGAATCCATTCAAATGTCCATACTGGAATGTTTCCGGATCCATTAGGATAGCGATATCATTATTACCATTGAGTGATAAAGTATCACTTGGTGTAACGAATATCTGACCACCGTTACTGGATTGGAAAGCAAATCCTTTAACATCCCAACGGTCAACTATGAAAGGAAGATTGGATGTTTTCATATTCAACATTGTTGAGAATGCTGTATGCCATCTTTCACCGCATACTAATATTTTACTTTGTGAACCATAATAGAATTTACCGGCTAACATCTGATTCAATCGATTGATTGTAAAGTCACCCATCTTAGTAGGATCGGTATAATCCGGTTCTTCCATTTGGATATAATTACTTGCTGGTACGAATTCAAAGAATCCACCCATTGTTCCTGACCATCTTCCACGTGCATCATAATCTTCATTACGTGCGCCATAGAGGAACATGAATTCCAGTTCTTCATACAAATCTTCAATCATTTCAACACGATTCTTCTGATGTGTATTTTCGAATCCCGGATATGCTTTATAGATTGCTGATTCAATATCCTGACTTCCCCATTTACGCATTACATACTGACATGTATTATAATCCCATGTTGGTACTCGGTTGTAAATGGTCTGATCATCAGTACCGGCTGCTTTGGTATTACCAGAACGTACAAAGAAAGCATCCTGAGCATAAACGATATTAACTCCCGGATCAGTTGTTGCATTAGTTGCAACGTCAATAGCCATTCCTTGACGTGCTGCTGTACGTGCATCATTACCAATATTACGAAGTACTTTAACAGTACCGGCAGTATAATCAACTTCGAGTACTTTACATTGTTCTTGGATTGGATATGATGGACTACGAAGTGGTACATATGCTACTGATGTTGAACTTGCAGTTGTATAATCGAGAGCTACTGAATTACAATCTTTTGTTGAATTAACATAAGCAAAGTTGAGTACAATCAAATCATCAATCTGCAGACGTTTAGCATCTTTTGCATTAGCTAATACGAATGTTGAAGTTGTATAAGTTGATGTTTTTGTACCACCTTGGTTAGTTTTTACTTTCAAATAAAATCTTGGTGTTGGTTTATAATCAAGTTTGAATGTTGGTTTTACATCATTAACTATCCATGCTCCGCCCATTCTCGCTTGAGCTAGAAGTACTCGCATCATGTTGACACGACCTTCCTGTATCTTTTTTACTAACATGTCTCGCATGTTATAATCACGCATGAATGGTGCTATATTACCTACCTGTGGTGTACCTTGAAAATATGGTATGTTAGTTGACTGCTGAAGAAATCCAGCAGTACCAACAGCAGGATATACATAACCACCTGACGATGTTATTAATGCATTAGTTGGATTGCCTAAAAGTGACATTATTGACTCCTATTATGATCTGTCTCTTCCGAATAAGTTGTTTACTTTAGCATATTGATCATTAAGAGTTGTCGGACCACCTTGTATGGAAGTTAAGTTCGGACCGTTAGTAAAGTTATTCATTGCTTTATAATGAGCATATAAGTCTTTTAATGTTGCTTTTTGTGCCCAAGGCATGAATGTATTAAGTTCCTCTTTACTAACTCCTGCAGCTTCTAGTTCAGCCATTTGATTTTTTACATTTTCACTTGACTGATTCTTTCTAGCTTTAACTTCTTTTACGATTTCAGGATATGTTCGTTTTGAAGCACCCTGTTGTTTAGTTTCAATATCAGAATATAGTTTAGTCATATACCGTTGATACTTTGCTGAGGAACTAAACTGATCAGACTTTGCTTCATCAGGATCAAACTTGAAATCTTTCCCAAATTTTTTATCGAGACCGGCTTTTACCTGATCATCGACATCAATATCGGGAATCAATTCTGGTGCAATTTCTCTTATCCACGCAACTTTTGCTTCCGGGTTATCAATTATTAAACTAAGATCCTCGACATATGTATCGAATTTCTTTGTCTGTACTTCCAATTCTTTGATCTTCTGGTATAATGGAGTTACAATAGCTTGATGTGATCGGGCTATTGCTTCCTCAACTGGAAGACTTTGGAATCTTGGGTCAATCTGAAATGCCGGTGCGCCTGTTGGGGCTTGTGAAGGATTTGCTTGTGGTGTTGGCTCGTTACTGGAACTCTGGTTTCCGGTACCGTTTGGTACGCCTTCTTGCAACTCCATAATAATACTCCTTTAACTTAATTGATTATTTATTAGTTGTCAAGAACTTTTTTCATCATTCTTGCTTTTCTCTTCTTTTACTTCTTGCTCTAGTTGTCGTATTTGTGAAGCCATTATTTCTTTACTTTCAGCCTTAGCTATATGTTCTAATGAACTAATTAGTTTCTCCAATAGCTTTGCTTTATATTGTGCTCGTAAGGCAATATCTTCAGTCTGTTTATTGATTTGTTTCTGTCGTTTTAATTCTTCCTGTAATCCTTCGAGTTGTTGTTTGGTATCATTAACTACATCCATTTTCTCTAGTAATCCATCCATTTCTGGCATATCCTGTAGTTTCAAAGCATACTCAATGAATAACTTTCTTTCCATTGCATCCGGTGTACTCTGAGCAATAGTAAAGAGTAATTGACTAATCATTAATCGTTGTGTTTGAGCTACTTGGAATGGTATTGCTACTATACGATACTTAGCTAATTTAGCTTCTTTAACTGATTCAACTGTGAACTGTACTTCGTTGATACTACCATGACTATCAAGAAAATTATATATTACTTCTGGTCTACATTCACTAGCAATATATTCAATGAGTACAATACCTTCCTGCTGTTGAGCTAATGATATATGATCATACTGCATCATGATTCTTTGCATTGCTGCTGTTTCAAGTTTACTGAGTGTACTGAATGTTTCAATTGTATTACTAGTTTGCATACCTGCCATAATTTGTGGATCCATACCAGTAACTTCATATAATCCACGAGTGAATACTTCCATCATTTCCGGAAAGAAGTTTCCAATATTACCACCTTGCATACGTTCGGGTTTCAGTAGTTGTTCTCCGATCAATACCGGAGTATACATTTTTATCTTTAATGGATTGAGTAAGTTTTCTTCCCAATCCTTAACTGCACTTGGTTTAATTGAATTATCGGGAGCCATCCAACCGGAGTTAGCTGTAACCCATCCATTGAGTAATAACATCTGAACTACTGAATCATATGCCTGTTGTAGTGGAATAGCATAATGTACGAATCCTTTTGACTTATATGGTTTACCTCCCCATTCAAAGAACCGGGTTGTTAGTGACCATTCAGTAATTGGTTCCATTGTAACATCAATTACATAATCACCAAGTACCGTTGTTTTACGTACATATATATCTTCATCAACTCTTAGAGCTGTCTGAAGTAAACTTTGCTGCATTGGAAATAAATTCTCAGCAAATAATTTTCTGATTCCAAGTTTCGGATCTTCGACTAAGTAACATTTTGAATATAGTTTATCGTAATATTCTCTTACCCAAATTGATTGATCATATACTAGGTTTTCTGGTGAACGTCTATTATCACTTGAATTTCCAGCAGCCGATTTGATAAACATCGACCAATCAACCGGTGTATCAGTCTTATTCATTTTTAATTGATTGATTTGATCAATTAGATATCCGTATGCTTTTTGTGCTTGAGCCAGTGGAATTTCTTTATCAATCCAATAACCTTGCATTTTACGAAGTGTTCTATCGGTACAATTAATATCAAGTATTACTTGTGAGGAATGTACATGTTCCTTCAAACATGGAAATATTGTTTCATATTCATTTTGTGGACGGACTATATGTGTATGTCCCATACCACTAATCAACATATCCTTAATGCATTCTTCTTCAGCTACTGTAGAATAACTATCGATCATTATTCCTTCTTTGATTTTGTCAATAACTATTGCATGATTCTTATATTTATCATCAACTGCTACCATTCGGTTCGATAGTTTCTTTCTAGCTAGTAAAGCTATTGCCTGTGAAGTTGTTGAATAAATACGATTGATACTTGATTTGACTCCGGTAGTTCCTTGGATACGTTCTAATTGTTCGAGTGTGAATGGTGTGTCAGTATTCTGTGTATCGGATAAATAATAGTCCTCATACTTACGAGTCTTCTGATGGAATGTTTTGGCTATTGTAGTCCAATTATCATAGAGCTGTTGTAGTGGTTGCGGTATTAATGTAAACTTTACCATCGACATCAACCTCTTATTAAAAGTTGACGCGAAAGTAATTATTAATTAATTGATTTACAAATAAAAAAATAACCAGTTGAAATGAATCAACTGGTTAACGAGGTGTGTATGATGTCTACAATTCAGGAGGTTGTAGATTAAACTTCAACTCCGGTATATGTTCCTCTAATATTTTGTGTGAAGAACTTTCCTTTACTTGATGCTTCATTAAAATTCTTATAAAGTTCTTCCGGGAATGATAAATATTGGAATACTTTTCCTGATATGAATTCAATTTCGAGTGTATGCGATTCTTTTTCATATCCTACACTTTTGAGATATGACGATGTTATTTGTTGTCGTTCCATTAATCCTCCTATTGATTATAATATAATTGGCAATAATGTGCTAATAGCAAGCCATCAGCATCCTTTTGTTTATTAATTTCTTTTTCCAAATATGGGAACATTTGTATTCCTTTTGCTTTGGAAGCTGCTTTGAGAGCTGCGCTACCCTTCACACTTAGTCCTAGAAGCTCATGCTGCCATGCCTTGGAGTCAACTACCTCATACCCTATACGTAATGACTCTAAGGTAATTAGTGTCGCCTCAAACGATCTGTGTGCGTTTAACGATGATTTGAGAAACATCATCGATACTGTTGGTACTTTCTTCTTAACATCGATATAAGTAAACATTCCTTGAAGTCCTTGTCGTTTGGCTTCTTCAAAATCAACAAATGTATTACAGTCAATTGATATTACCGGAGCCATGAATGGACGTTCAATGAGTGCACGTGTGTTCTCTGATGTTATACCATAGGATGTCAATAGCCGTTTGATTTCTCCACAATTGATACGACTAACTATATTACCTTCCTTAGTATAATTCGGCACTTCTTTTGTTGGTGTTGGAAAGTATATTGCTTTTTCAGTAGCTCCAATTATTCCGATACTTCCCGAACTGCCATTATCCCAACCCATGTATATCATTTTTCCTCCAAGACAAAGAGTGTACCTTCTACTATTTTCGAATAACGTTCATCCCACGTTACATATTTTATATATGTATCTGCACATTCAAATATATTTCTTTTTGTTATTTCTCTACCATATTTCAATAAATTTACTTTTGTTGGCAAATCCATAATTTCAAGTTCAGTTCTTTCAAAACGTCTTTGGATTTTTATTACTTTGTAACCAAGTAATTTCAATAACCATAGACATAATTTATTTTTCATTAGTGCTCCGTCTCATCAATATCAATACATCCTTCAGTACTGCACTTGAATACAAACAAATCCGTTTCCGGTATCCATGCAAAAAGTAAATTCTTACTGCACTTTGGACATGTTAGAGTACCTTCACTTTCATTCAATTCTTTTACTTTCTTCTTTAGTGAATCGATTATTTGTCCTTCAACTAATTTTGAACTTAGTGTATTTTGTGGATCCGGATACTTATCACGATACTCACCGGGTTTTGGTGAGAAATCATTTCTACTAAACACTGGCATATTACCTCCTTTTAATTAATAGTTCGAAAGCATTTCAATAGCTTTCAAGTATCAGTTCAATTGACCAGCATACACGTTATATGCACAGTATGCTATTGAATTCATGCTTCCGAACCAATGTATTTATATGTAAATGTATTCCAATCATATGTAAATGGTAAACTAAACTTTGCTTCGTCACGTGCTTTACCTGCACTAATCTTTCGATTATCATTATCACTGCGACCTTCAACCATTAATACATGATCACTCATATTTTCCAAGTCACCACTACCTTTACTACTATGCTGATTCAAAGCTATTGGATCACCTTTCTTGTTAACAGAATTAGCTTTTGGAATATGATTAATAGCCAATACAATTGTATTGTAATCTTTAGCTATTTTCTTGAATGCATTACTTAAAGTAACTGATTTATTATATTCCATTTTATCAGCAGTATTAATTTTCATAAGAGTATCGAGTATTACTAATTGTGGTTCAATTGTTTCAATAGCCTGATATAATCCTTTCAAGTCAATACGATTATCAACAATCGTTATATGTTCAAGTCCTGCCGATAGTGAATTATCATTGAACATATAATGATGCATTACCTGTTCTTTACTCATTGAATGTTTTATTTGTACAAATCTTCGATAGAGTAAATTGGTTACAAATTCAAAATTACCATAAAGTACTTTTAATGGACTTGCTTCAATAGCCAGCATTTGAGCTAATGCCGTCTTACCAATACCACCATCACCAAACATTAATACATTTTCACCGGGAATAATAATATGATGTTTGTTTGGTACTTTGAGTAATTTCATTAGATCAATTGACTTGGTTTGATAATCACTTCGAATGAAATTAGCAAAATCATTTTCCATTGATTTATTACTTTTGGTTTCTGGTAGATAATTCTTGTCCTTGAAGAATACACATTTTTCATTACAGAACTTTTTCATTAAAACATCAGTACATGAAAAGTTATATCCATCATTTCCATTAGCTTCAAAAATATTACTAACCAATTTTTCGATTTCATACTTATCCATACTCGGTGACCATGACTGCAATGATTGAATCACTGCCTGTCTTGGCATACCACCTCTACGCCATGCTGATCCCATACGCAACATGATCTGATGTCGTTGACCTTCAACCGGACCATTGTTATATGCTACCTGCATACATGTAATTTTGTTTGTAAGATTATCTTCTTTCTTTCCGGTTATTTGCGGTGATGGATATTTGATCTTCTCAGGATACTTTGTTACTTCATTATCATCATAAGGTTCAATTACTAATCTTCGATTTTCTTCAGATAATTTAATGATGTCAATAGCTTGCAAGTGATAAAGTTCATGTAATGTCAATGGAATCTTATACCTTCGTACCTTAGCATTGATAGTATTACCAACTCGAATAAGACTACAATTATCATATATCGAATAATCCAAATCAGGAAAATAATTTGATATTGTTGTTTTAACTATTACTGGAAGTTTTGTTGATGGTTCGAACGAAAAGAAGTTTGGTGCTGATATATGATAACCACGACCGGTATACCAAGGATGTACTGATTCTTCCGGTAACTTCCATTCTTCAATAAGTTCTTTTACAAAGTAACGTACCTTATCAAGTAACGCATCATCGGAGAGGGTACCATCATGATTATCAATATCGAATATGATTTTCTCTAGACCACATATTCCTATATATCCTTTAATCTTTTTACGTATATTAAAATGTTCTATGATTTTATCATCATAATGATACATACTTCGATAGAGTTCCATATTATTGTCAATAGCTTGCTTTTGATAATTCCGTAACTCTGCTGCATTGACAATTATATTACGGTGTGTTACTCCTCCATATGCTACTTCATACAATCTCATCTTCATCACTCCTCATTAATATTGTCAATAGCCGGAGTATTCTACACTAGTAACTTTTACCCGGGTTCGTTGTTATATACTTACGGCTATTGACATCAGAATTTATATTAAATCATCATTGAATGCTTCTTGCTTTTCCGTTGCTGCTGGTTTAGCATTACTTCCATATGGGAATGCTTCATCCAATTTTTGTTTCGTTGTTTTCCTATCACCAAGTACATCCGGAGCATAGTCCTTTGTATATGGTAAGTTAGCAATCCATTCGGTTTCGATTTCTTCCTGAGTCTGTTGAATATTGAATAGTCTTGACCATATTTGATATGAGTACTGTGTTTCACCTTCTTTGTCAACATATGTATTGCTACTAATATAATTAACAAATTTGAATTCAGCACCAACAAGAAAATCCAATGTCTTTTGTGGAATTGAGAAATCATCATTGATCATTGCCTGAGCACCAAGAATCTTATAAAGCATTCTTTGTACTGTATTATTCCACCCATCCCAACCTTTGATACCTTGATCTTTATTACGTTTGTACTTACCGAATAATGTTACCTGACGGTCAAAATCATCAGTCTTGAATTTAACTACAAGACATAATTCCGGTTCGAATCCTTTCTTACCATAGACTTTCTTCGGTCCATCAGCACCGGGATAATTACTAAAATCTTCAATAGCTGTTATTGTGCCTGTTTTGATGTAAGCACCTTTGCCAGCTTTCTCTCCACTACCTTGACCTTCCTGCGAATTATCTTCTAATGGAATCATTGAACACCTTCTTCCTTATAATAATCGTGAATGTATTTATTGACTAATGCTAAATCATTTTCAATACTTAATGGGAACATTTCTTCTGGTGACTTAGCTGGAATTATTACTCCATTAATATTTGTTCGATTTGTTATAAAAGAATACTCAGTATCCTTCTGTGATATCTTTACTTCTGTAAGTAAACATATGGTAACTAATTCTATCGGATCAAAATGATTTTCAACTAATTGACCAACTAATTTTGGTTTATATGTGAAGATAGTATTTCCATTGGCAACATCATCGGTATGCAACATCATATAAATATTTAATTCTTTATTTGATATCGTTCGTGCTGTTTCAAGAACTGCTATCATATGTTGGCCAAGAACGGTATACTTTGTATATCCACCTTCATTAGCTCTTGCAATGAATTCTGTTTCCATTATATAACGAGCATCATCAATTACAATTGTATTAACTTCCGGGCGTTTTTCAACAATACGTTGTATGGTTTTGATTACTTCATCCCATTGATTAACTTCTTTGTAATTATTCTTTTCAGGTTTATAATCTGCTCTACCAGTTCTAAATGGTAAATCTTTTCCAAGACAATTAATTAAATAAGTTTTTGTTGGATCAAGATTTTTCATTGATCGTGATTTACCTGTTCCCGTTTTACCCATTACTACAATCATATTTGCCATATTATATTAAATCCTCCTTTGGAATTTTCTTATCAACATTTCCTTTTGGTTTGGTTACTTTTGGTTTTTCTTCAATAGCTTTCTTTGGAATTACTTCATTACCAATATGATTTTCGAGTACATTACCATCTTCAATTACTATATATGGAATACCAGCTATTGGATTGATCTTTTCAACTATTAACTGATAATCATTCAATTCAGCCATTTCGAATAATGTTTTGATTCTTTCATCATCAAAATCATTACCATGTTTTGTGAACATAACGTGTAACTTTGGATTGAGAGCCATACCAATTTTCATTGATGTCAATAGCCGTCTTGATTCTGATAATGTCTCATAAGCATTACCACTTAGGAATATTCCTTCTTCTCCGAATGTTAATCCTTCAATCGGTAATGTTGCTTCACTGAATAACTGTACTCGTTGTTTGCGTAAGTCTTCAATAGTTTCTGTTAGTTGATCAGCTTTTACTTTAGCATCACCGGCAGCATTCTGTGCTCTGGAATATTCATTACGATAACGAATATCTTTATTGATTTCTTCTGCTGAATTGATGTTTTTCGTTACTGCACTAATTTCAGTATCATAAACTGGATGTTTTGAAATTACTTCAGCATAATTGATCAATGCTTTTTCATTTGCCGTAATTTCTAATTCCAATGTGATAATTTGTTTTTTCTTTTGTTCAATAGATTCTTCTAATACTTTTCTTTGATTTATTAAATTAACTTTTTCGGTTCTTCCTTTATTGAGTTCAGTTAATTGTTTTGACAATTCAGCTACTGAAATTTCTTCATTAGGAAGATTAACTGCAGGTTCCTTCATTGATTTGAATGCAAGATCATTCTTCTTCAGGTCTTTATTGATATCAGTTCGTAGTGAATACTTGAGTGCTATTTCGTTATCGATTGTATTGAGTCTCTCAACATTTGGAAGGAATTTCTTCAATAGCTCAACTTGTTCTGGTAGTTTCATTCTATCGAATCCTAATGGATCGAATGTTAAATTACCAAATAACTTATCGAGTATATCCTGTGGACTTCCATACTTCGCACTTGATTGTTCTTCTTCGATTGGTCTTACTACTAATTCAACTTTATCATTAGTAATTATTCTTTCAATGCGGAATTGTTCGGTTAGATCAATATAGATTTCAGCTTTACTTGCTTTATCATTAATGACTTTATCCGGTATGGATTTCTTACCGACAAAAGCATATAGTATCGAATCAACTAATGAACTTTTACCCTGTTCATTACGACCGGCTACTATGATACTTTTACCATTAAGTGAAAGTTGTGCTAGTTGCAAACGTTTGACATTGCTTGCATACAGATTTGCTATCTTCATCATTTATCCTCACTGTTAATTTATAGAAATTATGTTTTACTGTCAATGTAGAACTACGATAGTAATTTCAACTTCTTTACATTCACCATGTTTAAGATTCAAAATTTCAGGTATATGAAATACCTTACCTAAATAATAATCATCTTCTTTGACTTTACATCTTTCAGGTTTACTCGAATAAAAATGTGTATCATATTGTATGACCTTATTAGTAGTTCTATCTCTTGCAATGAATCCTTCGATTTTAATTTTGTTTTTTAATGGATGTTCATTACAGAAATACATTCCATCGATTTCCTTTGTAGCATCTTTTACACAATTAGCGTAAAGACACATTTGACCCATTGGAACTTTACTCATATATTTACCTCCGTTCGACATTGAATTCAAATTGGAACTAACTATGAGAACTCAACTAATTGGTACTAACAAATATTTAATTACTATTGATAAACGTGAAAATAAGAATCCAGAGATCATTCAATTGCGAATGAAACTTGAGAACATGCCATCAGAAAATGTTAAAAAGATCAGTGATTATAATTATGAAGTCACTCCGGATATGTTATCACTTACTGAAAATATTGGATATGGTCCGTTCACCAAACGTGAAGTTATTGAAGCTGAAATAGCTGTATGTGATTTTATGCGGCAATTTGATGATCCAATGGATATGATATGAGGGAGATATACTCCCTCAACTTTTTATTTTTTTACTCTATCAAACCTGTCAACATTACTAACTAATTCCAATACTTTTGATTCCATTTCATATTGATAATCAGCATTGACTTCTTCATGAGCTTGGAATGTTACCGCCTGAGCAATACCGAATGGACTGATTTCACCATCATGAATGAAATAACTTAATACCTTTTCACATCGTTCATCAACGATTCCTAATTCACTACATACATTCTTTGTACATTCAACCGGGTGCTTGAGTTCAATAGCTTTCATATCACTTAACCAACCGGTTAGTATATTCAAGTAACCTATTGACATCCAATGATTGATTGCATCAGTAGCTTGTGATTGTATTAACTGCAAATTTCTTTGTTTGGTTCTATCACTCCACTGTATATGACCTTGTTCTAATTTACTTCCCAAATGTACTCTACGCATTCTTTCTTCAAGTCTGGTCATTCCATTCTTACATGCTAATATAACTGCTCGTGGAGCTACTGAGAATGCACCTTCACCAACTTCACTATTACTAATAACGAATCCTGCTATGATTCCCGGATTACCATCACGATACTTTTTCAATAGCTCGGGAGCTTGTACTTCGACTGTTGGATCACTGAACTGCATATAGAACTTTCTATCAGTGATATCAGCTGCAGTTAATTGTATACCCGGATAATTCTTAACAACATCGAGTACTTTCATGCATACATCCCAATTATCAATTGGTTTATATGAATCACTGAGTAATGCTCGTGCTATTCCTCCGGATCCATCAGGTTTGATGAATGTACGAAGTAAATAGTTATTTCTTTCATGATTGAGCCAATAGTTTACATTATCACTTAGTAAATTAACATGGCCATTCTTCATTTTATCATAGTAAGTTTTATTGATCTTTAGTTTCTCTGATAGATGTTCATGGCATAGATCATTACATGTTGCATGATAATGTATACTTTGAACTGCACAATCAATACCGCTACTTTTCAATAGCTTCTGCATATCTGTATTCAAGGGTTCGAGTTCTAAATTCAGATCACCCTGATACATTGTAAGACTTGTTGACGGTACTACAAAATCCCTTTTGAGTAATGATTGTTCGCGTAAGCATTCAACCATTTGTTTAACATCCATATTCCTCATCGATTACCTCCTTTATAAATATAATGTGATATTTTTAATTTCTTTTTGATCTTTTTTGTCATATGCTTTGTATTGATTAGCCAACCATGAACACATTGCAGATACATAATTTTTTGGCAATCGATAATTATCCTCATACTTAGTCATATCAATTGCTCCAGATCGTACAAGTTTATAAACACCTTTAATGATATCCCCGTGAATTGTGTATGCTAATTCATTTACTTTATTCTGCAACTGTTCTTCTGTCATTTGTAACCTCTCAGATATTCATTAACAAAATCATAATCACCTTTAGTGATTTTATTTCTTTTCTTTGCAATACGAAGTATTTCAGTTAACATCCGGAGATTATGATCATCATCGGATTTCATTGCTTTATTGATTGCTCCTGCGATATCAACTTCAACATATTGTATTCCATCGAATGACATTTTTAGTCTCATACATACCTCTAGTTTAATTTTGCTTTTGGATTAATTACATTGACTTCCGTTCCAGTCATTCCGGATAACACATCAGCAAGGAACTTTCCCAGATAGAAGTTTACTACATCATAATTATGTACTGTCCATGCATCCCTGAATAATTCCTTATCGAACTTCTCAGTCTTGATAAACTTAACACAACATGAGAAGTCCGGTACACATATATCCGTATGGATACTTTCACCATCTACCCACTTATCAATTTGTTCTTTGATTGTCACTCATCCTCCCGCATTAGGAACTTTATGATATCAATAGCTCCTTTGATCATTTTGCAACCGGCTACCGACAATATGATTAGTATATTTATAGTTACCATTCTGTATCAATTTCTTTTAATAATGCTTCAATAGCCACTCTGTCAAGTGCACTAACTGTTTCAGCATTCACTGGAATACTCTTATCATTAATTGTTTTGAGGAAATACATCTCTTGACCACATGCCGGACATACTTTCATAACTTATCCTCTAATTTTTGTTGGAGTTCTTTTATTGTATCATCAATAGCAACATCTACTGGTTTAATTATTCCGGCTTGAACGCCTCTAACCATTACATTTTTTGACCGATTGTTTTTCAAGCAACTTATCGATTCCTTAATGCCCTCTTTGTATCCTTCTTTTTTCGCTTCATCAATCAATTTTCTCAATGGCATTGTCCAATCTGATTTAGGAATTGGTAGACCACAAATATTACAACATTCAATATCAGTCCATCCAATGCTTTCGTCTCCGCATTGACAATTAATGTTGTCATATGCTCTTTCATTGTCCATTGACTCAATGATGGAATTCTTAATTGATATTGTATCCGTTAAATCATTTATCAATAAGTTCTTCTCGGATATTGCTTCTTCCACTACCTCATTGCAGATAGTGAGAGCATCGGAAATTGTTACTACCAATACAACTTGTCCAGTGGGTATTTCGTTAAAAGTTGTTTGGACGTCAAAACACTTCTCTCTTAATCTTTCTTTAACGTTCATTTACCATCTCCATCACAAAATTGAGAGTTCGACAATCGTTGCAATCTTTCAATCTCAGCAGACAATAAAGCTCCAGCTTTTACTAAGTCCTTAATCCTTCTCTGTATTGATCCCCAACTTTCAGAAGTGTTCTCGTTGCAATTTATTTTTAATTCCCAACCGAATGGCTTAAGAGTTTTGATGATGTTGGTTGCATCACCACCCATCGGGTCTAATGCATAACAACATGCAAAGTTTGCCAACTCTCCATTTGTGTGTGAATCGTCATATTTATAGGAATACCCCTCCGCGCCTAATTGACGAGTCCTTTCTGCCGCAATCAATTCAACTGCTGTTTTCATTTCTATCTCCTATTTCTTTTTGTTGATTACCTGGTTGTACTAATTGTCCTCCATTATCCATCCGTAATATCAATTCCATTAATGCTGCCCGATTCTCTGGTTTCTCAAGGAATCGTTGTATAGCATGTTGAACATGGCTATTGAATACTTTACGATCAATATCTTCCTGATAACCCTTTGGTGTTGTATTCCATAAACATTCAGCATCAATAGCCAAGCGTAAACGAAAGTTATTATCCGGACTACTGATCATTGCTTCAATAGTTTTCCAATTAACTAATCCTTCATTACCCATATGAACTCCAATTTAGTATTAGTGTAGAACTACTTATTCTTTGACTCTCCAATAGCCGGCGTACTCATATCCAGTATCATTACTACAATATGCTAATGGACCATCAATCACATTTCTCTGTAAACATCCTTTAATATATTGATACTGTGTATCTGGTAATTCCTCAAAGTCATCTTCCATATAATCCCACTCAATGGCTATTGAATCAATTATTGTTACTTTCCATGTATTCATATGACTCTCCTTATTATTATCAATGTAGAACTGGTTATGTATATTTATGTAAATTTTTTTATAAAAAATATACGCTAGTAGTATCTTTTTAATCCTTATTCATGGCATTTCAGACCTACCCCCTCTAGTCACTCTAATAGGTTCAACAGTGATAATAATCAATATAAACACTAAACTGTAGTTTGAACGCTGCTTAATCGACAGTTTTATGCTTTCCCCAACCTACTTTGAAGCCTGATTTAGGGTTACCACGACTCTTATTACGCCAATATCCATGATATGATAGCTCTTTCTTAAGCAAATCAAACAGTTTTGTCCTTCTCCTAAGCTCTTTTAGCTCGTTTTCTAACCATTCATAGTGATCCATGTATGTCTACTCCGTAGTTAATGTACATACTAATATAATCATAGTATCATAGCCTTGTCAAGTGTACGATATCGTACAGTACTCTATGCTAATAGTACAAATGTTACGTTTATGAGCTGGAATCAAAGGATATAGCATTACCTACCATAGAGTAAGTCATAAAGTAAAGAGAATGTATACCTGACACTGTCCGATATCGTACACTCATACAGAAACGAACAGTAATCAACACACTTGTTCTACTTTGACATTAATTAATTATAAAGGAGCTAATATGAGTCGTTATAGAGTATTATTACCAGAACAGCATAAAGAGATAGTCTATGGATTTGATCATGTATTCTACTATTTCTTTCAAGAAGTTGATCTTACAGAGTTTAATGAAGATTCTGATGAGGATGCACCGATAGTTAAGGATTATGATTATTATATGCCACGTCCTAATGAGAATTACTTTGGCCATGTACAGTTATTGGAATGTCTTGAGCCGTATAAGAAGTATATTCCAAAAGAACATCTTAGTCTTATTGCTGGTGATTTACCCTTTTAGCATTACATTAATTGTCAATAGCCATGTATCTCGGTAATAATGTACTGAGCATTTAGCATTAAGTGAACGCTATTTGACTATATACATTGGCTATTGACATCTATTTGTTCAACAATGATAATAACAATTTGGAGTATATTATGACAATTAGAGTCATTGAAATTAGATCAAAAGAAATGCCTGAGGATATTCAAGCTGATCAATATCCTTATCCATTTCAGTATAAAGCAATAGTTGAAATATATACTGATAATACACAAACAAAGCAAGAAATTGATATTAGTATGACTTCTTCACAAGTATTGCAATTAACTCAACATTTCATTCTTTCATTATGAGGTATATTATGAGTAATATGGTAATTAGTATCAATCATGGTCAACATCATTTTCTATTCAATCAGGCTACTGGGATCTTAGTACATAAGGACCATAAGTATCGATTAATTAACTCAATTGATTGGGATTATCGACAAATACGTAATGCATTACGACATCATGTAATTCCATTGATCAATCATTCTTCTCCAATAGCTGATATGTTATTCAATCAGTTACAAGCAGTGGAGGTATTGAATGTTTAAGAGTCGTACTGATCTATTGTGGTTAGTTATATTCATAATACTTGCATTAGTATGTAGTATTGCAGTATTATATGTATGTACTGATCAATTCACTGATTGGAGGACAATGTGAAATATCTTAAATGCTTAGTTGAGAATGATAATCAACTAAAGTGGTTCAATCATCAGCTCTTCCAGGTCCAATTAACATATCATAAATCTAATGGTAAGTTACAATGGATTACTATGAGAGTACCAGAAGATAAATATGAATTCCATTTGGGTCAATTGAGAAGATTGTATCATGTTGATGATCTGAAGTTATTCGTACGTGTTTCCAATAGCTTGTCCTTGTGACAGGCTATTGTTCTCTTTTCATTACTACAGTTCAACATTGAGTTAAATTATTCACTAATCAATAAGGAGTTATCATGTCAACTAACACATTAGCAGCACCAGCAATTACATTATCCGATGTTGTTGTAGCTCGTATTAAAGCATTATCATCCGAAGTACAGGGTTTATTCAATACCGGTGCATCATGCAGAGTTTGGAATGGTAGTAGACCATTAGTTAATCCAACAACCAAAGCTGTTACCGGTGAAAGAGTTACCGTTAATATGGATATTGAAGTACCACAAGCTCTTGCAACTTCAGTAAATAAAGCTATTGAAGCAATAAAGAATTCTGGTCAGTATATTGAAATCCATCCTGAAGGTATCAAGATGGTATGTATTGCAACACGATATGATGAAAATAACAATCGTTATATTCTGCAATTCGCACCACCGAATACATCATCAACAGTATTATCCAATTCTCCGGAATTCAAGAGTAAATTAGCTGATGCATTCAGTAATGCTAAAGTTACAGCTAATCATACTGCAACTACCAAAGTTACAGCTCCTGCAGCATCTGATGAAGTAGGATTCTAACACTGATTTTATCATAATATACAAGGTTGACTATCGACCTTGTATATTTTTTCATTAGGAGTTAATATGATATATATGAAAGATGATATACAGCGATGGAGTAGTATACTCTATAAAGCAGTACAACAAGCAGTACAGAATGGTTATCATGGTACATATAATAATATGTCAATAGCTCATTGCTTTGCTGCTATTGATGTATCAATTGATGATGAACCATTCTTCTACAATATAATATTCGAACCGGAGTTTGCTAGGTATATAACCAAAAAGAATATAGTAGGATGTCTTGATGGATATACTGTATGGCAATCATATCTCATGCATATGAGTATTCAATTAACATATGAAGACAAATTTCTATATTTAGAACAATTCATTACTAAATAAAAGAGGTAAATATGATTATTTCAATAGCTATTCTTAAAAAGAGTGATGCTTGCGAGGATCATCAGGAATTTTTCCTGAAAGTATTCGGTAAGCAAAAAGTTGTAATTAACAAAATAAATATTAATAAGTATATAAAAGCAGTTAGAAATGAAACATTCCCAAATATGAGAAAACGTAATGGTTTCATAGGTAATGCATTTTATTATTTATTACAGTATTTGAAGAAAGATGATTTATCCTACGAATACAATAAAAGATGGTTATGGGAAAATATATCAATTGACAGACAAGTAAAATATTTCATGAAACATTGTTATCCATATATTAAGTAGTTGTTGTCAATAGCTTATAAAGGCTCCTAGTGCGTTATATATGCTCCAGGATGAATGATACGGCTATTGACATACATTTTATATGGGTATATATTAAAAGTGTCGTATAAATCAATTATGGAGGTTCTCTGATGAGAATTGAACGTATTAATATAGCAGCTACATTACTAGTGATCTATTCTGTATTCGCAGTAATTGCTGGTATATATTTTCTAATCAAATGGATGGTGAATAATGGATGAAATAAAAACAATTATTAATCAAACAATTCTTGATTGTAATGAACTCGATTTACCTTCATATACAATAGCTGCAAGAATCATGGATGTATTAAATGAACATGGTTATATTACTATCAAGAGATCAGTAATCAATGGACTGATGAAGAATGTATCGGAATTACTTCATGGACTCAATAATTCAATTGGAGGTATTAATGTTTAATCAAACATTCAAAAGTCTGAAAAGCAGTCTTAAACGTGTATTCACATTCCAAAGAAAACAACAAATGGTATCATCAAAGATCAAGGCTACTGATAAAGAACTCAAAGGTAAAACTGATGATGGGTTACGCCATAGTTATAAAAGTGCTCCTTGGTGGGTATCATTATATCATTTGAATAAACGTCCGGATGATACTAGTATGTATGTTGTTAAATCATTCGGTACAGCTAGTCGTATTGGTAAGTTCTAATGAAACTTAGCAATCTATCACGTATTAATCGTATGTGGATTGATAATCTTGTACCAGCATACCATATGAATTTATTGTCAATAGCTTCCCAGATCAAATATCGATTCAAGCTATTGACACATCAGTATTTATGGACCAACCATAAGGATAATGGATTCCTAATACGATTACAGAATATCCGTTACAAAAAGTTTTTTATTAATGGATTATACAGAGATATAAGATAAAAAAGAACCATGTTGAGTTAGTAATACTGCTCAACATGGTCAACTTTTTATACGAGGGTGTCGATGAAGACATCACAAAACTAAAGCATTATTATAATAAATGCAAGTCATTATTCATTAGCTGCTTTCTTATCAACGATAAATAAATTACCCTGTAGACGATCACCATCGAGAAACTTCTGAGCTTCTTTCAATACTTTTTCAATCTTCTTTACAGTATCCAAACCAACTAATTGAGTGCTATCACTAGCATCCAGTTCCCGGAGTGGGCTATTGACATTATAACTACCAGAGGTCATTGTTGTAGCTATATTAGCTGATATGATTATACTACGATCAGCATCCTTGTAATGTAGAGTAATAGTGTGTATTGATACTCGTTCCAATAGCTCTGGTGATAATGAATCGAGTTCGAGTATATCAAGGAAATCTTTCTTCAGTGCTTTGATACTTTGACTGAATGATAATAGTGCATCATCCGGAGCTTCGATTGAATGAGTAATGATTTTATCATCCTTCAATCGTTCAACGTACTCCAAATATACACGTCCCTTACTAACTTTGATCTTTGTAAAATCCATGATTAATTATTCCTTTTTTTATTACTGAATGATTGTCAATAGCCAACTTAATTAATTATGTTAAAAATAACAAGTATGGCGCACCACGAGGCATGGACTGCCGGCTGCTTTAATTCCCATCTATGTCGGGATACCATCTTGTTATAAAATTTGATTAGCTGTCCCTCTCTTTTTCGCTTATCACTTAATGTATGCTTTCTCTTAGTTCAATGAAAAGGAGTTACTATTTTGATTTATTTCCAAAGCGTATTAAGATAGCTTCATATTTCTACAAGCTACTGACAGCTAATCAATTACTTCACGTACATGAATTGTTTCAATACACTCTTCATTTATTTTACCAGCCTTTGCACCAAATTCTGATTTATGTACTACATCTGGAGGAACAAATTTATGATCAGTAGGATAAACATTAATCCAAAATTCTCTAGGTTTAATCTGCTCAATCCATCCATCAACTATTAACTTTTGAATACAATTATCACATAATAAAACTTCTGCTCTTGAATTTTCACAATGACATTTGTTCTCAGCAAGTTGAGTAACATTAACTCTATCACCAATCTTAGCAAATGGCATTTCTTTCTTCCATACATACTTCATTACTAATCCTCCTTTATTAATTATTTATGGAATGGTGTTGTTTATTTAGCTCATCCAAGAGGTTACTTTTTGAATTATTCATTCTACTGTAACATTAGGTTTACGTTGCAGTCATAGCGAGCTGCTATACTTACTTTTGCTAAACCGGTATCGCTTTGATCATCCTTTACCGCTTCTGATGAACCATTCCATAAATGAATTAATTATTATTTAATAATGTTATCCCATACTCTAATATTTTAATTCTCATAGCATTAGCATAAGCATCATCATCAGCAGCATCATCAGCAGCATCAGCAGCAGCAGCAGCAGCATAAGCAGCAGCATAAGCATAAGCATAAGCAGCAGCATTAGCAGCAGCAGCAGCAGCAGCAGCAGCAGCAGCAGCAGCAGCATAAGCATAAGCATAAGCAGCAGCAGCAGCAGCAGCAGCAGCAGCATTAGCAGCAGCAGCAGCTTTTTTATTCTTGTCCGATGGATCTTTAATACATTTTTTAGCAGCTTCAATCGCTAACCGAGGTCTTTTGTCCTCTGGGTATTTCTTTTCAAAAATATCAATTACTTGTTCGGCAGCAAATACAGCATATGAGACATATTGCTTATAATACATAACTCTTACAATAAACCAATTTGCCCAATTTAATTTTTTATCTTCAATGAGTTTTTTAACAACTTCAATTTCAGATAAACCAATTAAATTATCTACTGCATATTTGTAACCCTCAGTACAAGCCTTTTTTTCTTTCAACCACTTCTTTGTTAATTTCATTTTATTCTCCATTACATTTTGTTGTCAATAGCCATTATATTACTTAGTTATCATTTCACGAATTAATACATATGTTACCATCATTTCAACAAATGCAAAAGGAATAAGGAATACATAAATCTCTTCATCCTTTACGAAATATTTTAATAATAATGCTAGTATTATTGTAAACATTGTATTCACCTTTTGTATTACTATCAATGTAGAACAGAGCTATTGACACGAACTTGTGAAAGTCTTCCCTAGCTACATCTTTTTATAGTTGAACCGGGCTAGTCAGTGGAAACAACTCCATAGATTGTCATGTAATATATACAAGTGGTATGCCTATGATTATTGTGGAACATCAGTGTTATCATACACCCTAACTTCTACCATCAGACTTAATGCATTGCAATAAATAGAAAAAGTGTTATCGGAATACTACCCAAACCGGTAAGCAAGGGTTCATCTTTCGATGATTAATATTCCAATAACACTTCTTCAATTTTTATGTTTACCGGTTATTGAATGTAACATTACATTTTTTTATTGTTATAATCAAGAACTTTTATTACTTTTGTTCCCAACAACCGGTAGAGGAACATATTATGGGTATTATATCAGCAACAACTCACAAACAACAAATCGACTGCTACTATCAATTATTCTTAAAAATTAAAACCAATATTCAATATGTAAAATCAAAAATGTATATGAATTGGTTTCATGAACGATACCCTAACCGGGATCCACACCATCCATTCGGATCAATAGGATCACTCAAGACTACTGATTACTTCTGTGTACCATTGACTAGGACCGAACATCAACATGTCGATGCTGCAGGTGAAGCATATTGGGCTATTGACAATCTTGACTTAGCACTGAATACTGCAATTGAATATATTAGTTTCTTAGAAAATAAAATTATCGAATCAAATCTTTTGGAGAAACGATGTCAGTTGAATCAAAACTAGGAATGTTCTTCAAAGGTCAAGAGAAGAATAATGATAAATCAGCATTCAAAGGTTCATTTGCTGTAATGCGATATCTATTCGATCCAATGGTTATGACAATGAACTTGAAAGAAATACTAGTCAGTAAAAAGATTCATGATTTATTACTGGAGTATATGAATACTTATTCCAATATTACATTTGATCATATTACTAGAATATATGGTATACCAATAGTTGTCAATAGCTCATTTGGTGATGGCATTATTGAATTCCATTTGAGTGACCGAATCATTATGGAGAATATTAATTTATAATTTAGGAGAATATTATGGATTCACAACAGAAAATTCATGAACTTGATTTGTCAGGAAAATCTGTTAGCCCAATTGGACAATTAGATATTTTACTTTCTGATTTGAAAAGTAAACTTGATTTAATCTTAACTATGAATACAAATGATCGAGAATCTTCAATAGCATTATTGGCTGCATACATACAGGATTATCGTGATGGTAATCGATTCTTTCGAGAAGATCCTTATAAGAACTTAAACTTATGATAATCTGTCTTGATACACCATTCAATATTGGGGATATAGTCTGCAGCAAACTCAACAAAGAATATACTTATATCATTAATAATTTTAATATTCTTCAAGTTGATGATAGTGGTACATGCAATATGTATTCAATAGATTGTGGATTACCTAATGGAGATATGACATCATTCCGTCCATATGAAATTGATATAGTTCTAAAAATAAATCAAGAGGATAACAATGGATAGTGAATTAGCACGTAAGTTCTTACAACGTTATCCGGAAACAATACCAGTAGTCAAACAGATACTAGAATATCATGATATCGATTATGATAACATTGAAAGTTTCCGATGGGAAATACGAATGGTAAAATTACCGGATGTTGAAAGTCAACTCGGTGAGAAAGTATTTCAGAAGTTATATATCGATGGAGCATTCGTTATTAATATCATACCGTTAACTCCTGAGCTATTGGTAATGATTGATGAACGATTCCCAAAGAAAGCTATTGATGAAACTCCAGTAGCTGATGCTGAAATCGATATAATCAAGGATCAACTCAATCCTATCATTTAATCTTCTTTGGGACCAAGCTCTGGAAACGGAGTTTGGTCTTCAATCTCACAATTAGCATCAATCTCATCACCCTTATTGATCATCTTCTTTCTACCAGTAGCTTCATCAGTTACTACTACATCATGAACTTCCATCATGAACTGAATAACTTTGAGTTCCTGAGCACTACCAGGTGTAACCTTACCCCAATGATTAATGATCTTATCAATGATTGATGATAATGGTATTGCTTTCGTTATATCATCCTTGAATGCTTTGGTATGTTTTTGTATTTCTTTACCAACGATGGGATCCATAAATAACCTATATATTTTTTGTTGTAATTGATTGTCCGTTACCCAACGCTTACCGGCCGGCATACATGATTTATATGCAGTACGCGGATCAGCACCGGCCATTACCATTGCAGCAAAGCGTATCTTAGCATTAGCTTGGCTATTGACACCACCTTGTGAATGTGATAATGAACCTTTATGAGCAGTAGTAAACATTGCATAGAATTGTGGATATTTGATTGTGCCGTCAACATGCATACGTGCTCCAAATGTACCCTGAGGGAATCGATAACACATTACGAATGTAACTTGTGCTTTTGTCTTCATTGGATACTTGTCCAATAGCTGTACTATGAATCCATCCTCAGCTTGTATCCAATCACCAACCTCCGAAGCACTGATATCCTCTTGTCCCCACTTCCATAGTTTGGCTATTGGCAAAGCAGTACGAAACTCATCATAGGAATCATAAACTGGATGGATACCTTCGAACTTACCAGCACGTGTAAAAAATTCTCTCATTATTAATTCCTTGCAAATTCTTTTTTAATATTCTTGAAATAATCCATTGCCAGTAGCCTTGCTTCATCCATTCCCGGATCATTCTTGATTACATCTTCTTCAACATACAATTCATCATTTGGCGGCATTTCGTTACTAAAAACCACCTCTAATGCATCGGCTTCATCGTCATTTTTTGCACTTCCTAAATACTCCAATTGATGTTCCAGCTTAGCTAGTCCTTTATTATGCCATACACTATATGTTGTATAATGACTATGTAATGTACTCTGGATTCTTTCAATCTTAGCACCTTCGAATGATAGTTGCCGTCTGCCTTGAACCATAGCGAATGAATTATTCATTATGAATATCTTACGTGTTTCATCAACCATTGTTTTCTCGTTACCGGCATATCCAACTTTGACTACTGATACTTTATACTGTTGAGCTTTACGAAATGCTTCATCAATATAACCAATTTTCTGTATATCCGAATAATTGAGCATTACCTTACCATATCGTAAATCAGTGCCGGTATTGATATAACTATTATCTCTCATTCCAAACTTACCAGCAATAACTTCGAATACTATCCAACGGTTATCTGGTAAAATACCTCCAATAGCCAATACTGAATCATCACCATCCAAAGTACCACTTGCTGTATCAATACCCAATATCATTTTGATTGCCATTGGACGTGGATAGAGGTCCAGACAATGAAAGAATACTGTATCCCTAGTATACAATAATGAGAATTGTGGTAATGATTGGAATTGTTCCTTATGGAATCGTTTGTTAGCATCGGGTAATATTTCATGAAAGTATTCTTGATAGAATGTACTGAGTTCACGATTACGCACTGCATCAGCTACAAACAAAGCAATCATATACATATCAATACGTTCAGTCCATGCTAGCTGCCAATCCCGGCTATTGGCAATAGTACCATAATATTCTCTTCGAAGTTTTATTTGTTCATATTCATCCTTAACATTTGAGTATGGTAATGTACATTCACCGGTTGATTGATTGATATCCATATGCTTATCCATGAATTCTCTGAATAAGTCCAGTGGCATTAGTCGTATGAATTCAGTCTTCCATAATGGATTATTGATCTGATCAACAGTAATTGTATCCTCATGTAGAATTGTACCCAAGCACCATATCTTACCCATCAAATCATCAACAGTGTTCTTTACAGTAGCATTCCACCATTTACGTATTTGACCACGTCCAATCTCAGTCTTGACTTTTCGTTCGGAATATATATCATCGGCTATTAGCAATGTAACCCGGTAAGCTCCCTTAATACGTCCACGAAGCTGCATACCGGATCCAATACCTAACAGGAAACAGTTATTGAATTTGAATGCTTTACGAGTTAATTGTCCGGTACGTTCATCAACAGCATCCTGAATACTTACTTTATAAAATGCTTTGAGTAACTGATTAGTCATTAACTCATCACGAATACGTACGGCAAAGTCTTCAGCTAACTGTCCGGTTTCGGACACTATGCATATGAATTTCTCATTAATCTTACATTCAAAGATTTCATTATCATGCTTAATTGTAAATGATTTACCATTATGTACTAAAAGATATAATGGAAGTATCATAGTACAAAGTGTTGATTTACCACTACCTCGGAAGGATACGATGTTAAGTAATCTCTCCATCTTATTCTTTAAGTATGGATGCATTGAACGTAAGAGTAACATTAATATGAGTAAGTGAAACTTTGGAGTTTTTTGTGGTACATAGTGTGGGAGTAAGTCCCTAGCCCATTGAATGATGCCAAGGTTATCGATGTCACAATTATTGAGATATATTGATTCCTTATATTCAATGAAGTGTGGTCTGCAGTATCCATCCGTATTGTCAATAGCTTTCCTTGTACAACCGTCATGCTTGCACTCAGAAGAGCTATTGACATCAACTGAGGGTATTTGTGTATCTGACATATAAAAGTTCCGTATAAGTGATCTAATGCATTCCTAGGGCTATTCTCTTGCCTTAAGCATGTTGAATATTGGTATAGTGTATTTAATATTATCCGGATCAGCTAATCCAATGATTCCTTTCGATTGCATTTCCTGTGAGCTATTGGAAGCATATCGATGTAATGTTGGAATGAATAAGTTATATCCAGTTAATGTATGTTCAAGCCCACCAACACGTCGTATATTCTCTGGTAATTGTTTATTGAGTGGACCACCTTCATGTTGGTTATATCCATTGCCAGTAGCTGCATCATATATACCCTTAGCAAAATGCCATGTTGATGAATGTTCAACTGGTTCCCAACGACTAACCGGTTCACCATCCATTATGCTATATAATATACCTAGTGGCATTGTCATACCAACACCAAAGCGCATGCCGATTAATCCGGTAATGATATCCCTTACATCGATACCTAGTGCATCCTTATTACTACGCTTCTGTGAAGCTATTTCAGCTATTGTTAATATTATTCTTGCTGCCATACCCCATACCGGATCATGATTACGGAATCCCGGTATTAATGCTTCAGCAGTAATAGCCATTGTATTGTAATAAAATCTTCTCAGTCGTAAAGCAGTAATATTGGGATCCTTCGTGTTAGATAAATCACTAAACTTTGACCAAAATGTTTTTTCATCAGCAGTATAATACTTCTTCAAGTCCAATGTACCAAGTTCAACATCCTGACGTAACTGTTTATTACGTTTATTGATATTTATCATCCATTGTTCTTGTTTATTAATATCAACAATTGATCTACTGAACTGTGAGAACTGGAACATCATTGGAGCTGTCTTTTCAATACTACCAAGTTGTCTAGCCCATCCACTATATACTCCATGTACCATGTCAATAGCTTTGTGTGCTACTAATTCCAATTCCCTCTGATCAGTTATACCATCCCGGAATATTGCTTTATTCATAGCCATATGACCAGCTTGAATCTGCATAATCTCAAGAGCTGTATTACGTGTCGAAGTCCATGCATTAGCTATTGACCGTAAACCCTTACTAATTTTACCAGTAACTGCTTCAGTCTCACCAGCTTCAACAAGACTCTGTGATAATCCTGCAGCAGTATGTAATCCAAATCCACGTTCACGCAATACCTTCACTAATACTTCATTACCATATTGCCTCTTACGTACAGTTGTTAGTGGTTCAGTACCATTAACAAAATCTTTCAATCGCTGAGCTTCTTCATCAACACCAACATACTTACCATAATAAGTATCGGACTTATATGTACCATATCCATATTTTAATGAACTAGGCAATTCCATTAAATATCGTCCAGCTCCAAATATATTAGCCATTGAGAACTGACCATTCTGGAATAACTTCCATCCGCTTTGTGGTGAACCTAACATGAGTGTACGTGATAGTTCGGCAGAAATCTGATTAAGATTCGTACTAGGTTGTAGTAGAAATCTCTCAGCTCCGGTCTTCTGTACTAACTCTGATCCTTGATAATCATCGATAGTGATTGAACTCTTACGGAAACGTCCCCATGAACCCGGATCCTTTTTCTTATCAAGTAATGCTTTTAATATAGTATCAGCTGCTTGTAATTTGGTTAATGATTCTTGTGGATAATCAGTATATCCTTCATAATATAAACCTTTCAATGTATGCATCTGTAGATCAGTTGGTTTATCTTTACCTAAGCTATGTGATACGATACTATCATACTCATCTTTATATTTTTTAATATCTCCTAGAGTCTGCTGAAAGAATGCATCATTATCAAATTTAAGATATACAAAATCCTTATCCTGATGATCAATATATCCACGTACTGTTTGACCACCAACATCAAATTTAACTTTATCATCAGTTTTTAATTTATCCAATGGTATTTTTTCTGTCATGAGATGATGAGCTTTTGCCGATACAGCAAACCATGTATTCATATTTTGTATTACTTTCGGATCCGTACCAGCTTTTGCAGCTTCAAATTCATATTCCATATTAGCTAGTTGTAACCGATCAGCATCAATCATATTATAAAATTGTTGCTGATGTATATTATAATTCTTATCAGTTTTCGTATCATATAATTGATCACCCATTTGAGCTATTACATCCTTAGCACGTTTCTTCAATAGCCAACTTGGCATGTAATCAGCACCACCAACGGTTAATTTCTTTGCTACTTGAACTGATAGTTCATCAACCAATCGCGGTACTTCTGCTTTATCAACATCATATCTTTTATCATAAGCCGGATGGTCTTTACCCAATTTATTAGCTTCATCAATTCTACGATTAACTTCTGCAGTCAATTCATTATTACGAATTTGTCTGACAATCTCAACACCTTTTTCAATTGCTACAATATCCGGAGTATAAGTAATCCCTTGACCTTTGAATCGATCAACTGTTTGCTGCCATCGTTTACGATATTCATAAACTTTATCCAATCGTCCAAAATCACTATTGGCAAATTGATATATAATACGGTCACAATCATCAACCATCATTTGCGCATGATTGATTGTATTAACTCCTACTTGTATCATACGTTTCATTGCTACTTGATATAGTAATTTTTTATCACCAAGATTCAATTCATTAAGATAATCATCGAATGTACCACTATAACCGATACCCGGCTTAACAACCGGATTATATGAGAATGAACGTCCATCCTTATCCTTGATTATATAATTACCTTCAACTCTGGATATACTTTCTATCGATAATTTATTCTTAGTAATGATATCACGTATCTCCGAACGAGCATTACCCGATGCTTCCATTAACTCTTTATGATTGGCTATTGGATGAGTAACTTTATCTATTAAGTTCTTTTTCTCTGTAGTTAATTTTACATATTCATCAACATTATCCTTAGCAAACTTTTCAATGTATGAACCATTAACTGCACGTAATACATTCATTTCCCTCCCAATCATTTGCGCTTTTATTAATGCACGTCCACTTGCACCAATATCATCAATATTATCACTATCATGTGGTGTATAAGCCTGAGTAACATCTTTATTAGTTACTTCAATAGCTCTTTCCTCATCAAATCTATACCAATCAAATACCTTTACAGGAGTTCGAGTCATTTTGAAATCTTTAACTTCTCTTGGTATTAAATCAATTATTGTTTTACTTTTATCAAAGAAACTAGTCTCGTCTTTAATTACTCCTTTTAACTTCTCTTGATTGTCTTCACCACGTTTACCCATAAAATATACTTCAACATTCTGATCATATTCATTATCCTGTATCAGTCGTTGTACTTTTTGAGTCTCTTGTAATGTTGGACCAACATACTCATCATTAAATTTCTGTGCATAAAGATCAAGGAATCGTTTAGCTACATCATCCTTAACCTGTCCAAGTATATGTAATAATATCTTCTGTGATTGATATGTATTGGTATTGGACTTCTGTGGACTAACGAAGTTCGTTGGATACTCTAGTGGAGATTGTGGTTTACCAAGTAATGACATCCAGAATGTAGCACGTTCACTAGGAGTAAATTTACTTAGTTCTTTATCAATCATATCAATAGCCAATCCCTCACGTCCGGATAGCGATGTATTCCTTCCACCTAATGACATTAACTTTGATAAATTTACCCGGGCTTGTGGACTCTCAGCTAATTGTTTTTTGATCTCAGCTTTAATATTCTGTCCTAGTATTGAATTATCATTAACCAACTCTTGAGCATTGTATCGTTTATCTTCATACTTGATAGCTAATTGATTATCAGTAGTTCTACTCAGTATAATATCACCAATCTGTGCTTCATTAGTTTTATTCTTGAAATTATATGAACGATTCTTCAATAGCTCATCAAATAACATTGGATATGTCTGAGCATTAGTTTTCTCATATATATTACGATAATAAAAATTATCCTTAGCTAATTTATCAACTTGTGTTTGTGATGTTGTTGATTGATCAACCGGATAGATTAATGATACTGCTCTAACTTTCAGATCATGTAGTTCTGGATTACCAGCAGTCATATAGAACATTTTGACTGCTAACTTATTGGTATCAATATTATTTAATCCTTCGATCTTTGTACCGGAATTCTTCTCTCTGTCAATAGCTGCTTTGTATGGTGAAGTATCAATTGAATCAAATATATCCTTATACATTTTCATCTTTGGATCATTCATTATCGAAGCAATGATATTACCTTGAGTAAGATTATAATCAGTCTCCGATGTAGTTACATTAGGAAGATCTTTCAATGGTATGCGATCAGTCAATTCATTCATTGCCGGCCCATGAAGATTATCAATGGATAGATTCTTCAAATATTCTACAGCAACACTTTTCATACGTGTACTTTCAATAGCTTTCATACTTGGGAATGTTGCTTTGAGATATTTATCATATTCCGATAGTAACCTTGGATAGTTCTTATCACGAAGCAAGCTATTGATATCCTGCTGTTCACCAACATAATGTAATGAATCCTCATATGTCCGTACATTCTGACGATCATCATTATTGTAATCAGTATTGAGTTTCATGGAATAGGTGAATAAGTAATCTTCGAAGCTATTGACATCCTTAAATTTATTAGTAACTAGAGCTTTTTCTAACTTAGTACCAGCTTTACTCATATCATCATAGAAGTGAGTACCATTAACCATATCATAAGCTCGCATTGCATCGTAAGTATAATGAAGTCCTCCGGTATCAACTGGCATATCAACCATATGATGTGTCATAGCATCAAGTTTCATATAACTACTGTAATTTCTTGAATGATCAGTATTAATTATTTGATCACCAATTTGTGTACGTAATCCTAAATCACTTTTGAATGTTTGATTCTTACGAAGATTAACTACTTTACTAATTTCTTTCTTAAATTTATCCAATACTTCGAACCCATCATTAACTGGATGGAATAATTTACCTTTTGGAAAATCTGTTGGTTGAAAGGAATACTTCCCGGTTGTCAATAGCTTGATCTTTGGATCCTTACCGTAAATATTATTCTTTGGATTATAGACTTCATCCTTACCCAACATTTCCGGATCTTGTAACTCTTGACCAACATTCTTTTTATAGAAATCTCTGACATCTTCACGATGTTTTTTATATGATTCTTCCAATGTACTAGTGAATCCCTTCCATCCTTCATCACTGAATGCCTGTGACTTTGGTATTACATATGACTGATCAATATCATAATCCTTACCCAATATTGATTGTGCATATTCAGAATTGATTACCAATGAACCTTCTTCCATCAATTCCTTTGGTAGTATTCCTACTACTTCATGAGCCATTGCCGACATACCATTACTCGATGGAACCATTATACTAACTACTTTATCACCAATCTTAACACCATGTAAATCAGCAAAATCCTTACTGATCATTGTATAACCATTCTTCAAATGACCAGTTTCATTAACATATTTCGATAGTCTTTCTTCAATAGCTGTCTTCGTATCATTACTGTGGAAATTTACATTACCATTTTTATCATAGTACTTACTGAGTTCATCTTCATACTTATCAGTTTGATCTTCATACTGCCCTAATTGATCAGCTATTGTATGTTTATCAGCTGCATATCCGGCTTTTACTGTTTCATCCTTCTCGTTAGTGAACTTCTGATCAATATCAGCAAACTGATTCTTCAGATCAATATATGGTTTCATTGCTTTGTAACCTTCAGTCTTTTCCTTTTGGAACAGATCAGTTACATGTTCGCGTATTTTATCAAGTCGTGATAATGATAATACTCCCATATCCGGCTGCAGTGTTAAATGTGAAGCTGGTATAGCAAAGTTAGTTACATCACTTAACATATTACCAATGTATGATTTGATTCCCTGAGCAAAGAATGGTTCCTGGAATAGATTACCATACTTCTGTCCTAACCGGTCATTAATTACCACTGCTTTATTATGTAATTCAGCTAGGTCCTTCTTCAATTGACGTTTCTGTTCTTTCGTTGCATTCAGTGGTAATGAATCTTTCAGTGTACGATACTTGGTATTAACATCTTTCATCAATAGCTCACTTGCAACACCGGCTATTGATTTGTTTTGTTCACTAGTACCATTTAATGATTGATCAATTACATGTTCAATTACTGATGCAGGATTAATATCAGCTACCTTATTATGAAATTCTTTTAAGGTATAATTCATCATATCTTCTCTAGCTTTACCCCATCCTTTGTCAACAAAAGATTTATTAGCTCTTGTCATGAAATTACTAGTGAATGTTTGTGGTAGTCCAATAGCATCATTACTAGTACCACCCTTCTCACCAATACGCTGTATTTCACCAAATGGCATTGAGAATACTGATTTCTCAATATCATTACCCATGAACTCACCTTTGGGATAAGCACTAATCTTTGCTGCTGTTGATGATACTAGTAAGGTTAGATTATTATCCTGCATCCATTTACCTAATGGATCAGTGCTTGATATTCCAAAGAATGCTGCTTTAACATATAATGGATTACGAAAATCAGTATAGTTATTACCAGCCCATGCTTTGATTACTCCACGTTTAGTAGTACCATGAATTTCATGATAGAGATCATTGAATCCTCCATTAACATAGAATACCGGTCCATCCATTCTTGCTGTACCAAAAGCATTTGTCAATAGCTTCTGCAATGAATACTGTTTACCAGCAACATCAATCATCTTCTCCGGATCAATATTCTCAACATCAACTACTGCTGTACGTACTGTTAATCCTTTCTCAGTCATCGACATACCATGATTGGCTATTGACAATTTATCTAACATATCTTTGACTTCAATAGGATCCTGATGTACTGATCGTGTCGGTGATACTAGATTAGCACGTTTCAACATTGCTAAAGCATCATATGTTTCTTTACGTTCTGGATTGAATAATGATGATACTAGTTGACCATTAACTACCCGGCCACCAAGTTTCATATCTTCCAATAGCATTCGTACTATACGACCTTGTGAACGATTATCCATTAAGTAATCTGATAATGGACTATGTAATTCTTTCAATACATTTTCTAATGATCCATTATTCTTTAACAAACTACTAACTCTTTCCTCTCCTAATCCTTCAATTTTATTACCATCAGCATCCTTATAACCATTGGTTAGGAATCGCTGTACTAGTGCCTTTGACTTCTCCTGATAATGATCAGCTATTTGCTTAATAACTTCTGGATCAATAGCTTTACTCGGAGTAGCATACAATATTGTTTTCTTATCACTCCAACTGCCCGGGTATATTTTACCTTGTGATTCTAGTATATTCTCATACATCTTATTCTTATCCGGTTCATTGGATTCAGCTATTGAAGAAAATGTACTATGGGTATATTGTCCATCATTGTAATGTTTGGTTTCAATATGATCCAGTAATCCCCATTGTAATTTTACACCAAGTAATGATTCAATATCTCCGGTAACATCAAATATCTTCAAATGTTCATGCATTGATACTTTGGTATTACCATTCTTATCCTTATACACATCCGGGAATTCCTGCATTATTGTTTTACCACCAAGTCTCTGACCACCAATCCAATGATCTTCCATTGTTAATACACTTACTGGTACTTTATCCATTGTCTGAGCTTGATTGTATAAACTTCGTGTTACGGCTTCTTTATATTTATCAACTGTTGGAAATGTCTTAGAATAATTCTTATCATAATGAAATTGTGCTCGTGTATTAAAATCATTATTACTCATTAGATCATTCTTGAAGCTATTGTAAGGCATCTTAGCTATGTAATCGTAATAGTCTTTAACTTCCAATCCTTTTTCTTTTCCCAATAGCTGTGCTGTAGCACTGATAGCTCTTGGATCCATCATATCCTGATTCGTTATCATGAATTGTTTATCAAATGAAGCATCGATATGCTGAAATGTATCATCCTTAACATCAGTATTCTCTTCACCAAAGAAGTATTGATCCTGTGATTTATAACCTAGATGAGTCTCTAGTATCTTTTCCATACCCTGATAGTATGATGGTTCTTTGAGTTCCAATAGCCGGGCAAACATATCCTTGATTAATGACTTCAATCGTTCGAGGAAGTTACTTTCAATACCATTACGTATTGGAGTATTCTTCATAAGATCCGTTAACCCACCGGTATTACTCATTGTATGAGCTATGAATTCACTTTCATTCTTGAATGAATCATTATGTTCGGGTTTGTATAATCCATCCTCACGTAATGTCTTCTGGAGATCATTCATCAATTCGAATACTTGATTACGGAACATTACATTATTCTTCAATTCCTTTTGTATAGCAGCATGAGCTATTTCATGTGAAACGGTACGGTATATATCAGCAGGATCATTAGTAGTGAAATCCTTATTGATACCAATCCTTCCAATAGCTGTCTTGGGATCAACAGTGAATACACCGGCATTACCTCCCATACGTTCACCATTACGCAGTAGTGTATTACTATCAATCGTATGAATCAATGGATCCTTGGAGTACATTGCAGCCCATTTTGTGAAGTGAGCTATTGATGGATCATAATTACCACTCTGTTCAAGTCTGGATAGTAGTTCAGAAGCCTTCATAGGCTCATTGGATGATGCAGGTGAGACGTTAGTAGCTTGGATGGGTAATTTACTACCCTTCATATCAATCGCCTCACCTTGAGGCTCTAATGCACTCTGTAGCAGGGATTCGTATGTATGAATACCTTGACTATTACCTTTCTGAAAAAAATCTTCACTTTGAGTCCAATCATCCATTGAAAATGGTTTATCATCAGATTGTATAGTAATTATTATATCATCAGATGATTCAGGTCTTTTATCAACAAACTCTACTTCGTATTCTGGTTCACCAATCTTACTATCAGGAATTGTTCTTCCTTGCCTGTCTTTAGGAGATTCGAATGTTGATGCATTATCCTTAGGAATAAAAATAATTCCTTGTCTTGCTAATGCATTTTCTTCATCAATTTTAGCTTTTAACCATTCATTATAACCATTCAAGGTCTCACTTTCAGTTTTGTTACTTCCAACCGGAGTACTTTGATCTGTTCTTTTTTCTGACAATGGAGTTTCTTTAACAACCGTTTCAATAGCTTGCTTGGTTTCATAATTACGCTCCGACATTTTATTATGTATACCTTCATCCTTTAGGAACTGATGTATTTTATCAACATATGATTGTTCAATCTCACTAGGAAATTCCATACCATACGTATCCTTGAAAACTACTGGATCCTTAATACCTAGGAATACTGCTTTACCAATAGCATTCGGATCCTTCAACATCGATGGAAACTTCTTATACATTTCTTGCCGTATATCTTCAGTACCATCAACTGTATTTAATATACTTCCAAACTTTGTCTTCTGTTCAGGATTCAATTCCAACATGGAAGCAACAGAGCTATTGACCTTCTCCGGAGTATCATTTTTTTCATTGTATACTGCATTGATTACATTGGCATTAGTAGTAATTTCATTCTTAGTATCTTGAATATAATCTTTACGTAAATTATAATTCTCATAGATATTCTTTCCTAGTTCAGTAGCTCTCTCACCAAATCCAGTTATACCAAAGAATAATCCATTATGAATCAGATCCATTGAGAGTTCTTTATCTTCTTTACTCATATCACTTAGTAAATTAGATTCTTCAACTTTCTTTGATAATGCCTCACTAGCTATTGAACCAGCAAATACCCATTTACCAAATACTAAGGGAGTTAATGTACCAATAACACTTTGTACTTTTGCTTTATCAAATCCTAATTTTTCTCCAATAGCTCCGGCAGTATCACTAGTAATTTCTTGTACTGCATTTAATCCCATTACTGCAGGCATTAGTCCTAGTCCAGTTTCAACAGCACCAGAAACTATTTTAGCAGCAGATCGTACAGTACCAGTATCAATCATATCATCAGGATTATCTTTCAAATTCTTATATAATTCAGTAATTCCTTCATAAATAGTTTTTTCACCCTTAGCTATTGGAGCCATTACATTCTTCAATGGATTAATAGTGAATGATTCTATTTCTTGCATTATTAATGATTTACGTAATTCATCTTCTTTCTTAGTTGAATCTTGTCGTTCTTTGAAATAATTAATTACTCGATCTCTATCCTTACCTTCAATCTTTTGCACATCAGCAAATGTCGGAGTTTTGGCAGTAATAATTTGTTCTGGAAATACTGGTACTTCATTTATTGGAGCTTTTACTTTTGGTATTAATGCAGCAGGTAAAAATCCCGACATGAACTTTTCATAATTACTTGGCTCTTCATGTACCTTAGTGGAATTGTCAATAGCTTGTCCTTTTTGACTACTGACATCATGACCTAATACATTAGCTTCCCATATAGGATAACTACCCAAGGTCTTTTCAGTAACTCCAAGTGCTTGAAATCGTTGATATGTTTTGAGTCGTTCAGTGGGGTCAGAAAGTTTCTGAGAGAATTCTTGCGGTGTTCCTAGGGTTTGCGGGCTAACTCCCAAAGCAAGAAATTGCTGGTAAGTTTTGTCACCTAATTCCATTGTATGTCCTATTTTACGCTTTTGAATGCATCATCGGGGTTATTATATTTTTGTGGGGTTATTTGATTACCTGATTGCTTTTGAGCTTTATTTTGTGTTGTATTAGTAAATACATCTTCAACAAACTGGTATTTATCTGTTTTAGCTTTCCAATCATTATATGCTTGTTTAAGTTCAGGATCAGTATCAATTTCATATAAAGGACTTTTGCTACCAAAAACTCCCAAGGTCTTACCTTCTTTTAATTTATTCATATCACTTGATAGCATGCTAACCATTATATCATGATAATTAGTCTTACCAAATGAATCTGCATTAACTTTTACTACATCATCCTTATCATCAACACGTCCACGCGCTTTGAGTATAGCATATAAACGTAATGCTGCTTGATCTCTTTGACCTTTTTGATTATTGACTTGACCAGTACTAACCTGTCCTTGTCGTGGTGATACTTGATCAGTAATATCCTCACCTTGCAAATTCTTTACTTTACCACCTACATAATGTGCATATACACTACTACCATCATTCAAATCGAATTTCTTTGGTTCACGATCAGCATCAGCTTTATTCAATTGACGTAAATAAAGTTCTTGTTTGAATACTGATAATTGCTTTTGTTCAGCTAATTCAGAAGCATCTCTTTTCTCATTTATCTTAGCTTTCCATTGTTCAATAGCCATTGGATCCGGCATACCAGTCTTACCAGTGAATAGATCAGTCCATTGTCCAGATTCAGTACGTTTGAGTTGACTAACTAATGTACTCTCACCAGTATCAAGATTTGTAGCATATCGTTTTAGCATTACATTATTTTTATCACTATCATCAACAACACTTTGTAACTTTGTTTTATTATGAGCAGCTATTGTATTATATAATTCAGCGCGTATTGATGGATCGGCATGTTGAATATCCTTCCATGTATCCATTGACCGTAATGGTACGTATTCACCTTTATCATTAGTTACCATTTGACTACCTAGTACTCTTTCAGTAGCCTCGGCTGTCTGTAGATTCAATGCATCAGTCTTACCTTGAGCTAATTCTTGTTGTTTGATTCTACCAAGGTTATTAACATCCTGTGCTAGTTGCGGTACTCCAAGTTGATATGATATACGATTAGCATTCAACATTGCTTCTGATAGACTCTTTGGATCAGTAGCTGCTTGTATCTGATCAACAAACTTTGTTCCTAATAGGAATTGTATATCCTCACCTTGTAACTGTTTGTTACGCTGTGATACTTTTTCCATTGATTGAGCAAAGTTCTGTAATGCTTCAAGTACCATTATACTCTCCAGTTAATAGAAGAATTAGCAGAATCATCACCAGTCCAATTAATACCTTTTAATATATCCTGATCATTACTACCAAGTAATTTCTTCATTCGTGCAGTACGTAATTCACTTTCACTTTGCATTGATTCTAATTGAGCACCAATACCATAACCCTGTAATCCACCACTAATGATATCGAATATTCCTGCTTGTGGTATATCCTCTAACTGTAACTGTGATATTTTTTCTTCAATCTGCATATTACGATTGTCAATAGCTTGCTGCTCTTGCTGTATTGCCTGATTCTTAGCTGGAATGAGTTTACTGTATGATGTTGGATTCAACTGACCACTGATAGCATTACCAACAGCCGAGCTATTGAGATCATTCATTATAGCAGGATTATATTCATTGGATACATTATGCAATCGTTCAGTTGCTTGATCCTTAGTAATTATCAAATCTCGTAATGTATTCTCAGCTGCTGTTTGTTCAGCTTCTTTACGTTTGGCTGCTTCATCCTTTTCAAAGAATGATGCTATTGCACTACCTGCAGCGAATATTTCCGGTATCATATTCTTACTCCATAGTCTCTTAATTTATTCAATGATTCAGTAGCTTTCGATAAACTATCCGTCATAACTTTGATACCGAATCCTTTAACTTCTTTTGCATACTTCATTACTTCACTGAATGCTTCACCAATCGTACTTCCCCATCCAGTTACTGAACCAATCTCAGCTACACCAACATGTTGTGGTATTACATAATAATTATCATTAACCTTAGCTAAATTACGAAATTTTATATGATCATGGAACTTCTCAGGAAATATTACTAATTGTGAATGCTTCTCAGCAAACTGTGAATGTATGATTACTTCAGCACCAACCTTACCTTGATATATTGGTTCAATCAAAGTACCTTCGGAACCATACCACATAATATCCGGCCAATTTGTACAGTTATTCATATATAATCCACCGGGAGGTGAAGCTACGCGACATGTTGGATCCTGCATGAAATATAATTTCTTTTGTTTACGTACTTCATTTGACCACATATTACGATATCGATTACGTTTGAAATACTCTGATAGTTTAGCATTGACTTCCAATAGCTCTTTTGGAAATACTTCACCAAAGAATCCCAAGTATCCACAATCCTTAATCTCAATACCCCATCCGGCTTTCTTAGGAAATTGACCATCGATAGTGAATCCATCATATCCAAATTCTTCAGCATCATTAACAGATTCTTCAACAATGAATTCCACTGTTTCTCTTGCAGCACCTAATGTATAATCAAGTTCATTCAAGTATTCTTCGGATAATATATAACTATCTGAATGCCATGTTTCCATATCACCACGTGTTTCATTACTCTTGATATATACATCTTCATGTTCCTTCAAATAGCTCTTGAGTGCTTTCATACCAATTAATTTTTTATACGATGCTGTTGGTATACCAACTTCCTTATATAACTTCTTAGCTTCATCTCTGAATAGTTCAATTGAATCACCATCACGACTACCGAATACTTTCTTACCTATTGATTCTAGGTGTAATTGTACATCACCAAAGTATATATCGGGGAAGAAGAATAGATCAGTGCTATTGACAACATCAAACAATCGTGATACTTTATTAACATTCGTTAATCCAAGTCCGGGCATGAACATTTCACTATCGGGAAATGCTGAGTACCATGGATTGAAGTAATTAACTTTACCAAAGTATTTGCTTAACATAATAGCCCACTCAACATAAGAACCATTATCACAAATTGTAAGTGTTTTATCACTATAATCTATTAACACAGTTATCGTACTCCTTCCATTTTATATTTAAGTAAGTTGCTAATAATCTTTCAATTCCTGTAGCAAATGAATGAAATAAATTATATGGACAAGATAAATCATCACCGGGTTCATCATAATTGTCAATAGCTCTCTTTGCTTCAAATTCAATGTCAAATTCATCAACTTCCTTTTCAGTAATACCATTTTTCTTACACAACCATGCTTCCGTCAATTCATGTTGGGCCACCAAGAATTCGTAATTTTCATTTCCCATTTCAGAAACTTTGATATTCAAATTTCCATCATGATCAAATGTCCAGTCACCAACTGTATTATAACGCTGTTGATTATGTGGAATTGTTTCTATAGAAATTTTCATTTCTTATTCTCTTTTGTCTTTTGATTGAATAATACTTCTTTCGTTTTGATTGCTACTTCAATTTGTGCTAACATATCATAATAATTCTTCAATAACTTTTCTTTCTGGTACAATTCACTTTGTAATTGTGTTACTTGATTTTGATAATATTGTTTTTGCATTACTGCATTACTGTACTCAGTGCTGTCCTGTTTGGATTGAGCTATTGACAATCCTGTAATTAATAATAAAATTATAAATGTTTTCATATTTGATCCCTATTTTAATATTGGATTATAATAATGCCAAGTAATAAAAGGTTCATTACATGCCATTAGAACAATTGATAATCCAATAAATAATAAATATAAAAATTTCTTTTTCATTTTATTCCTATTTTAAGTGTAACCACATTGTCGAACTGCTATTATATATAAAAGATGATCCACTATAAGAATGAATTAATACATTACCTACACTACCATTGCCAAAACCATCAGTAGTAACATTCTCCGTGCAGGTCAAATTAGAGCCCGCCGGATAGTGGTTTGTTATTGTTACTATCTGTCCGTTTATGCCACCAGTCATTGTATTAAGGGTGTGTCCCGTCCCGTAATATTCGACATAGTTTATTCCGGTTACATCAATTGTGTTTGAGGTGACGGTTGATATCACTAAGGGAGCCGTATTAAATACCGTTGTAGCCGTTGGAGTAAAACTTGTTCCATCGCTTTGTAATATATATCCTGTATGTCCTGATGCACTTATATTATTAACTTTTGTTAATTTGCCATATATATCAAATGATGTTTGTTGCAAATAACCAATATCACTTCCACCTTCTAACCGAGTATAATCTTGTAAATAAATTGTACTTGCACCACTTAAATATATATCACTAGCACTTATTATTGTTGCTCCAATGGATATTAATTCTAGACCATTAGCGTCACTAGGATTATATGTTAATTGTCCTATAAATTCATTGGACGCATTCCAAAAACTTATATGATCTGATCCAGTTATTTTTATTTTAGCTCCACTTGCAGCAGTTTGAAATGTTAATCCAGTAAACGTTCCTGCCTTTATTGAATCAGCAACAATTAAATGTGAATTAATCAATCCACTAGTAATTTGTCCAGCAGTAATACTATCGGCATATATTCCACTACCATCCATATATACACTGATTGAACTCCATACATCTAAAGGAGTAATAGCAGTACATCGATATAACAAATACTTTCCCGGTCTTCCAGTATAATACCAGAAATCTCCAATAGCCGGAGCTGGAATAGTCGGAGGTATTGCACTATATGTAGTCCTTGGAGTTGGAACACTTGCAGCAGTTATGAATCCAGCTGTGTTATTCAATGAATCAGTACGAATAGAACTTTGTGGGATTCTTCCAATAGAAAATTGTCCACTAGTTATTTGTCCAGCAGTAATATTACCTGCGTATAATCCGGAACCATTCATAAATACACTAACATTATTCCATGTAATACTTGGAAGTATTGTTGCACACATTTCCATAATATAACTAGTACCAGAAGTATTGAACCATATATCGCCAACATGCAAACTATCGGATAATGTTGGAGCTATTGATTGATAGAATGTTCTTATACCACGCGCACCGACATGAGTTACATATCCAGCATCATTATTGAATCCAGAGATAGCTATTGACGATTGATTAGTAAAATGTAATGATCCTGATATATCCAGTCCAGTACCGGTCCACTTCAACCAATTGATTGAATTACCAATATTGATCTTTGGAGTACCACTAACATTACCAATATACCATCCCTTGGAAGTATCAGCATAACTAATCTTATGAGCACGTATATATCCGGAATCACTGAATACTAATGAACCATCTTTAAGGTATATATTGCCTTGAGCATATAGACCATATCCATTGATCAATCCAAATGTTGGATCCTGTAGATATAATCGGCCAAGTTGTACCTTAATATTATTAATACTTTTATAATCACTCCATGAGGATACTGAATCAATAACACGTATATATGGTGAATACTGTTCATCCGAATATATACCAACCATACCTTGCCGGGCAGTATTAGTCTGATTACCAATTCTTACGAATACATCACCTTTCTCAATATACCCTACATTAGTTGGACTACCCGTTAAAGCTCCTACAGTGACCTGTAAGCCATTAGTACTCATTACCCGATATATTAGACGTTTGATAAGATATTTGCTTGTTACGGCATCGCCTGAGCTATTGTAAGTGATTCCTGAAGGATCAATCTGTTGACATATGATGATATCATTAGCAATGAATGGACTAACACCATGATTGGTTGCATTATCGCATACAAAATAATTACTACCGGCACTATCAACTTTAGCACTGGATGATACTAGTAAATTACCATTAGTTACCCGGTATTGATTAATAATGAATTCACTAGCTGTTAATGTTCCTCTGATGGAGAGGTTGTCAATAGCCAAGTTATATTCACTATTTTGCTTGTTGAGTTGCCATCCATTACCAAGCAATCCCGGTACAAATACTTTACTACCAATCTTACCATTAATGATTTGATCATTGGTATACCATGTTGGAGCTTTACTGCCATCATTGGTTATGGTATTACTTTGACCATAGAGAGCTATTGACATCAAACAATATAAAAGTAGTTTCTTCATGAAGGTATCTGCCATACTTTCTTTATGAATATTAAATCAACATTAGCTATTGTATTAATTCCGGTAAGTATTCCAATGAGTCTTAATTGACTAGTGATTTTCTTATTAACATTTGCTGTAGCTGATCCTACTTTCGTAAGGTCCATCTGAGTATTATCAATGATTATATTATTATTTGCATCAACCACTTGAAATATTACACCATTATCAACTGGAATTGTTATGATACATTTGAGTTCTTCGAATACATATCCTGCCAACACTGTTCCAAGATCAATAGTTGTTTGTACTACTTGAGTACTAGCTACTGAAGCACCTTTCTTCAGTGTATTATTACTTACTGAAGTATTAACTTTTGATACACTGATTAAATTATTGGTAGTTGTTATTGATGAGTTACCACTAATTGATGTTGCTCCACCAGTACTAGTTGCTACAGGAGTTGTAGTAGTTGCTTTCGTTGTTTCCAGTTTGAAAATACGTTTACGTAAGTCATAAACTTCTTTTTCAACTAGTGGTGATTGTTTATAGAGATTTGACTGTGGTTGCATAGTCTTTCTCCGCTATTGTTTCTTCTTTGATTTCAATATGATATAATTTACTATTATCAATCATATTGAATGTTAATGATATCTTATCAGTTGGTACTCGTAAATCAATTGGTACTGGAATGATTTCAATAGCTCTCTCTGGATGTATGTATGTAATACCATTGAATACCATTATTCCAATAAAATCGAACCGGAATTCCATGAATGATTTCATTTCATCCGGACGTGATAGATCACTATACATTGTTTTGATTGTAGCAATACCAGTTAATATATCAACCAATCGATATATACTAGTACTAGTCGTTACCAACAGGTATCCATCATGATCAGTTGATACATACTGCAGATCACCAAACTTGATTGTTGGTACATCGTGAGTAGTCCATCCTTTATCAACAAATGAATATCGATACAAAGTATTGTACACTTGAGCTATTGGATCCAAGAATATATAATATAAATCTTTCTGTATAAGATTATAAAATAACATTGCTGTAGGATAATTCAATTCCACCAAATCATTAATCTCTTTGGATGTTGGTATCACACTATTACCATTGTATAGCATTATACCTTCTTTAGTATTAACAGCCATTCCATCCGGACTGATTGCAACATCAAAGCGATTCTTAATACTGAATCCAATCTGATCACGTTTGGTATATGATATCGATCCATCACCGGCACTCATTGGTTGTATTAAGTTAGTTTTCTCAACATCATGAATTGCCGGTATATTATTCATATTGCTAATAGCCATAATTGTCTTATCAGTAATATTCGGTATTACATTACTAGGATAAAACAAATCAAGTATCTTACCATTACCGGTTACTCCCCCATATATCTGATTATTCTTTGCTACGTATGGAAGATTATTAATTCGATTAAAGAAATCAAATACAGTTATTATTGAGAAGTTATCCGGATTGAATAATGTACCAATTGTTTGCACTAGTTCAATAGCATTCTTTGATATTTCACCAACAACAAAATCATTGATTGTATTGAGAGTTGTTGAACTAAGGAAATTGAATGAAGCTATTTGATAGAAATCGGTTGTAGTACTGAACCGTATATAAACAGCAAGACCGGTTAACCGACTATTGACATTCTGTAGTATTTGTATTTGAAGTTCCAAACCATATTTTGGTGTACCCGGGGGAATAATAATATCAGTTACCTTTCGATACTCAGTTACCAATTCTTCTTTATAATCAAGTATACTAGTAACAACTAATTCATATGATGTATCAGCTGCATCAAATCCAAATGAAGCTACTGAAGTTCCAATATATTTATAAGTATTACTAGTGAAGTCACTTATTTCTGGTAATAGATAATCACCTGAAGGTTCATGAGGTATTGTTGCATCTGTAGGTAATTGACGTTTCCAATTTGGAATTGTACCATCATTTAATGTAAGTATTATTGGTACATTACCTAGTTCAATAAAGTAACTTGTAGGTACCATTAATGATACTTTGTCACTTAGATTATGGGTTGATTGCCATACACTATATATAGCATCAAAGATCCAATAATTACCACCGGGAGGAAAAGCAATCTTTGTATTATTACCATCAGTAGTTACCAATTCGAATGCTGCAGAAAAATCATTATAATTTGCATTAGAATCCTTTGGTACATATGTACCACCATCATGACGATTAGCAATTTCTAATAAAACAAATTTAGCTTGTACTGGATTGATTGCAGTAGCTTGATCAATAATAACTTTACTAGTAATATCGAATCCAAGTTGTCTACCAGTCTTAACGAATGCATTACCATTACCATCGGTTAGAATATCTTGACTAGTGAGATCAAATGGTTCCAAATAACGTTCTAAATAGTATCCGGCATTAATTGCATGGTTCGTTCCATTATACCATAAATTACGTTGTATTTTACCTAACCAGAGAGTATCGGTATCCAGTAGTAATATGATATTACCATTATCCTTAAAGATATCAGCTTTGGAATACAGTACATGTCCTAGTGGATTGTATAAACAATTATTGGTTGCAGTAGCTATTGACCCATCATAATGGAATAACCATACTTGAGTTTCAGTAGCCGTATTGCCAACCAGGATATAATCCTTTTCGATATTGTAATTATAGGTAGGATATAACTTACCGGAGGAATCAACATTACTTTGTAATTTATCATTGTCAAGTTCAATAGCATCATAAACTAGTACTTTAATAATTCCTTCGGGTACTTGAATATTATTCCAGTTATAGAATTTGGTTTCAGTAGCTTTATCGCGTAATCGTACATTATTAGCTACTGAAAGATATTCTAACTTAACATCATTCGGATCAATATTCGTGAACAATGATTTGAACTTACCAATTCGCATAGGACTTCCATATATCGTTTATAAGACACTTTTGTTCAATAGCCATACATTATCAGTATAGAGCACAAAATGGAGCCTTGGACGCTGTATATGAGCTTCCTGGACTGAATGCAGCAGCAATCCCAAATGTACCAGTAGTACTACCGGCTATGAACTTACTACCAGTTACACTATGACTACGAAATCGCATAGTATTACCTTTGCTTTGTAATGCAATAAAGTATTTACCCGGTTGTAGTAATACAGTATTAGCAAATGGACAGGACTGTATCTGTTTAGCTGTACCACATATCTTTTTGTCTGTACGAATTATTAGAGTACTATCACTTCGATATAATTCACAATATACTGAATCAGTACCACCAACTGTTCCGACTAAGAATGATATTCCAGTAACTGTGATATTACCATGTACATTAAGTTGAACCCAATAACGACTACCGGCTGTTGGAGTTGTATTAACTCCTTGAGTATCAGCTGTGATTGTCCCAGCTGCGGAATATACTACCGGACTATATGATCGTTCCATCTTGTTAATCTTATACTGCATTTGTCCATCAGTCCATTGAGCTATTGACAATACACTGCAAGTGAGTATAAGTACTAATGTTAATAATAAGTGTTTCATTACTATCTCCTATTGATTAATTACCCCATAGTGAATAATTATAACTAGCAGTACCGTTACCAGTACCAAGGCGTTTGATGTATATATTTTTGAAAGTATTTGGATCGATATTCTCAATAGCAAATGTTGATGAATATGGATACGCTACTATTGGTGAAGTAAATGATGGATTAGTATCAACTTCGATTGTATCGCTATTACAAAAGAAATTACCTTTTTTGATAATAGTCTTAAAAGTTGAAAGAGAAATTGTATTGACTGTTTGATTACTTACTGTAATATTATACTGAGCTAAATGTTTAGTTGCCGGTATAGAATAAGCTACAAACAATGAATCAGTTTTGATCAATAGCATTGTATTAACTTCAGCTGTAGTAATACGTTTATTATATGCAGCCAAATATCGCATAATTTGATCAGGTGTATATTGAGCTATTGAAACACTAGTGATTAATAACATTATAGTTAATATTCGTTTCATTGTATTACTCCATCATTAGTGTATACTGTTTTACCATTAACATGTGTTGCTATTAAACACATTCTTCTATTACTTTCTGAATTATATGAAGCATGTGTCCATTGATTGAATTCTTGTATTAATTGATCAAATGGTAATTTACTATTCTTGACTTTATCATAAACTTGTTGAACTGTAAGACCTGATACATGAAAATCTGCTGCTTTACCTTCACAATGTTGTGAAGTTGATGAACCACCAATATCTGCATTGACAGTTATTGAACGATAACCGGAGGTAATAATTAATGGTAATTGTATTAATGCTCTGAATGGCTCTAGTATATGAGTACATAGGAGTATAAGATTCTCGATTACCTGCTGACTGGGTGTGTTGTCAATAGCTTGTCTTGTAGCATATTCGGAAAATGTTAATTCTTCAAGAGTGAAGTGTTCACTTAAATTCATTGATATCTCCTAACTACACTTGAATAAACTAATACCACCCAAAATTAATCCAATTAACATTACAATAGCTAGTGGTAATGAAGCCCAAGGATTACTCATAGCTAATGTAAGTAAAGCAGGATAGTTCTCAACTATTTCATTTTTGATTGCTGGAATCATATCCGCTTCGGTTAATGTAACATCCAATTCTGGTTTCGGAGGTACAGGGACATCATGCATCGTCCCTGGCTCCGAGGTTACAGGATCAGGTATTACTTCCGGGCCTTTCGGCTCCAAATTATCAATATCTTCCTGTAACTTATCCATTACTTACTCACCGGAGGAACTGGTGCTGTTACATTCTGAGCAACAACTTGTGAATCAGTCTTTGTCGTTCCTGCTGGTGTTTTACCTGTAAGTACTCCAATTACAGCTACCACTACTACTACAGCTAATTGGAACCAATTGATAGGACCGGTCTGTGCTTGAATATAAGCATTAACAGCTCCTGCAATTACTATAACAATTGCTCCAATATTAGAAATGGTATCTTTGAGGTTACTAGTATTCATAATACCTTACTCCTTTTATTTAGTTTTTGGAGGTTTTGAAAATAAGAATAAAGTGTAACTAATTATTCCTATTGCTCCAATTATTATCATCCACATAATTACCGTCCAATCCGAATGGTTTCAATACTTCCCCATTGACCAAAGAATGTTCCCAATAGCCATATTATAACTATAAGTATGAAAACTATTTGAATAACTTTCAGTATCGGAGGAGCTATTGGCAATAATGTAATCAAATACCATATTAAACCAATAACTATTAATGCGATTAACAAACTTAATAATGACATAACATACTCCTATTAATGATTTGATTTTTCTGTTTGTTCAATGGTCTTCTGTAACTTATCCGACCTGTTAAAATCTGCTCTATTGGTTAAAAATGAATAAATCATAAATGCTACAAATACCAACCATGCAATTGGTTGTAAGATATTCTTAGTAAATAATCCAAGATTCGTTAAACCTTTTCCAATAGTATGTCTGATATGGTCATCAAAGTCTTCCTTCAATTGCTTAGTAACCTTAGAACTATCATACATGCTTTGGTGAAATACCTTACGATCCATTGAAATTTCTATATCATTATTATCGCCATTTTCCAATGGTATATCTTCATATTTATCAAATTTTTTATTAAGAGTATCCAACTTATCAATTATGTCTGCCAATACTGTAATATGAAAATCTTGGACTGCTGGATTACAATTCTCTTTGGAATTTAATCTCTTGGAGTTCTGGATTACTTCTTCTGAATTCATAGTCGTTCCGATAAGTGTATTGTATTGGTAATTAGTTTTTTACTTTCCCATATATCCATACTTTAATGTCTCTTAGGTCTCCTTTCATTTCGGAGACTTCCTGCTGTACTATAAACCTTGTTTTGGATTCATCAAATTTTTCACGTTCTAATCTCTCGATAGTATTGTTAAGATTTACGACCCAAGTTATCACGGCAACCAACGCAAGGAATAATGTTCCAAGTCCCAACTCTTTAATATACTTTAGTATCCATGTCATTGGAACTTCTTTATATTTCTTGACTTTTGGATTGAATCAAATTCCTTCTTAGAATAGTCCTCAATTGAGATGCCATTCTTTTTACAATACTCTGTCAACTCCTGTTTAATCTTCATGCTTTGTTCCAATGTCTTACCCTCTACCTTGATGGTAATTGAGTAATCATAAGATTGAGCATATAAAGCAACCGTCCACACAAGAAAAATAGTGAGTAGAATTACAAGGTAGAAATACGGGTTTTTAAGTAGCTTTTTCATATTAGTACGGATTAGTTAATGTCAATCTTATTTGTTCAACTCTTTGCTCAATAGGCTTATCATCATGCTTGATCCAAAATCTCATATAATCCCAAATACACCAAGTAAAATAATGCCATGAACCTATCTGATTTTTTAATACTAAATGCGAATATTCATGCATCATAGTTCTATGGGTACTACCTAATCCTTGAGCATCTTGTTCGGGCGTTATATCCCAACAAATCATATTGGTTTCCTTACCTTGATTCATCCAATAGGTATATTTAACAAATGCTATTCTTAACAAGGTAATTGACCATCCAACAAAATTGAAAAACGGAAACCAAGTGGAGAGATGCACTGTTAATTGATAATTGTATGGTTTGTAGCTAACTATCTGTTTCATTTCGCATCTCTGAATGCAATTATCTTATCCGCAAAGTCATTACAACTATCCGTATAACCACCCGATGTTAATTTAAATACTACTTGATCTTGAGTATCCGTTAACTCAATTTTTACTTCCTGGCAATTATAAGTTGTGTGTCCGTCTACTTTGTCTTTTCCTGTTTGGACGTCCCACCTTACAAGTATTCCGCCCTGTAAAAATTCAAACTCTTGAGGGTTATTGTCGCTGCATACTAACATTGCTGACTCCTAAATATTTAGTTGATAGATTATAAGCATTGCACCATTTAGTAGACCTGTTATTCAGATTCCAATTGAAACTACCTGCATTAGTACTGTTATTCCAATTACTGCCCAACAAAGCAAAAATATTTGTTTAACCTTTAAATCAATGATTCCAAAAAAGCAAGCGACCACCGAAATGCCAGTAAACATCGCTTGACTCATCGTTACAAACCCAATGGAAACCACCCGTATCAGCACCGTAAGCCCAATCACCGCCCAACAAAGCAATTCTGTTCCCGGACGCTTGATAATAATAATCTGTTAAATAAGTTGAGCTACTCCCTCCGACAGTAGAAGGTAAAAACGGATAGGAGTAAGTGTTGTTTACAAATATATTTGTTGCCCATCCGTTAGTTTGACAAAGAGTCATATTAAGAGAACTATAAGGAGATGTAAATTGATCTGATACAAATCCGTGATCTGCTATATAAGGCACGTTATTTTGAATATTAATCCCATCAACGAACTGGTATAAATTTCCATACCAGTTTTCTATACCCCTATAAGACATCGAATGTGTAGTCTGACTTGTCTGATAATGTGTGACAACTACTTGACCGGAAGTATTGCCGAGATTAGTCCCGCCAGAACGAGTGCCGGTATAGCCATTATCGATACTCATGTTTGTACTTCCATCATCCGTAATATTTGTTACACCAATCGAAATTTGACTTTGAGTATTAAATGAAGCGTATTCTATTAGATATAGAAGTTGAATACCTGATTCAGTAAGAAAATCTTGCTGTTCCCAACCTGCACCTCTATTGTGGGCAAGAATACGAGTGCTCGCAATTGTTAAAGAATTATGCCATCCAGATATTGGTTTAATTCCAACACCGGCTACAGAACTTAATTTATCCCCACTTGTAGGAGCAAAACTTATACCAGATGAATCATTAATCATATATCTAGACGCACTGGTTTTATAAGCCGAACCTAAAAAGGCACCAATATAAATGTATTGATACGTTACTCCGTTACGAACAAACATCGGATGAATAGTAAAACCAGTTTGTGGAGTAGCACTTACTAACCATTGATAACCTGCGGGTAAAATGTTTACCTTGTAGTAGAATAGTGGAATTTCAACCATACACTGCCCATTACTACCGTCTTCAATATAACCAGTGTTTCCGTAATAAGCAGTTACTACACCTGCATCCGAAAGGTTGCAACGTCTCATTCCAGCCCAAGGATATACTCCATCAAAGAAACTTCTCGATTTACCAGAGGCGGCATTAAGACGTACATAAGTGTCAGTGGAACTATTCCACTGCAAACCCTCGATTTGAGAGTTAGCTATTACATTTGAATTGTTACTTAAGAGTAGTGAATCAACATGTAAAAGTGTGCTGATTTTAAGACTCATTAAAGAATCAATGGCTATTTGAGAATCTTGTTTGGTTTGATTAGCCAATATTTTAATTGGTATTACATTTTCCTGTCCCCATACAACTGAAGACAAGAACAAGACTAAGAATAACGAGATGATTTTTAGAGTTTTCATAGTTAAAATCCCCATAAGTTATAAAGAATATGACAAGTTGTGCTTCCTGTGTTTTTAACATACAATTTATGTCGTGGAAATAAAGATGTGCTAAGAATGAAATCAGAAGTATGCGAATAAGGTACTGCCGTCCCGATTATAGTTGTGATTGTAGAATTGCTTGCGGCTTTAATATATCCATCGGGAGTCCAGACATTACCTCTTATACCAGTTGCGCTTGGAAAGTATTTACTTGAATCTATTCCACCGGCAACTATTGTAATGGTATCAGAGGATAGGTTGAGAGTAGCGGGAGGAACTAACCCGGTAATCGTAGCATCAATAGTTGCGCCATTGATGTCTACTGGCACTCTGTTAGTGGGTGATACAAATTGCGGATTCCCGTTTGGATCTAATGTCCTTATGACTTGAGCATAAGATAGACCGCTGATTAATATTAACAACATTATTAGCTTTTTCATTTACTACCTCTTACTCTAAAATAATATTTTGCGCTTGTGTTGTGATTTAATAAGGTAAATTTCAAAAACTCAATAGTCCCCGACACGACACTATAGTCTTTTTTAACCTGCCCGAAAGCAAATAAGTCGGTCTGCATAAGCGTACCATAATCACCGTACAGATCAAATGTAGCCCATGAAGTATCGGCAATCGTGTAAGGATAAGAAGTCTTTTGTCCTATCGTACCGGATTCGATTTTAATTGAATCGGTTATAGACGCTGATTTGTTAATAGAAGTATTAATTTTTCAAATTAATTTTTGCATTATTTA
>OCZT010000208.1_pt1 | contig 56645 bp, 58 predicted proteins | sample 1539031 | NCBI WGS metagenome assembly OCZT01 (sample SAMEA3539308, study PRJEB22396) | soil metagenome | biome: tundra; feature: field; material: soil | place: USA | collected 2010-05 | depth 0.15 m
CCGTGGTGTAGCCTGGCCTAACACGCCACCCTGTCAAGGTGGAGATCGTCGGTTCAAATCCGATCGGGGTCGCCACGTCTGGGCCGTTAGAACCGCACCCCTTCGCGCCACGTGCGGAGCACGTCGGTGTCGCCCTCGACGTCGAGGCCGTCGCCGACGCGGCGGTTCATCACCAGCGCGAACAGCTCGCTCGCCGGTGCGCTCACCGCGCAGTCGCCACCCGGCACACCGCGCTGCACGTAGAGGCCGTCGGCGCGCAGAGCGACGAGCCAGTTGTCGCCGGTGTCCGTGCACGTGAGATGCAGGGTGCGGCCATCACCATCGGGCACCTTCGCCCGTGCCGAGGCGATGAGCAACCACTCGTCGACACCGTCGGCGGCGTCTCGTGCTGGGAACGGCGTGACCATGCCGGCTGCCTGCTCGGCGTCCAGGCGGTGCATCGCCGTCTCATGTGCCTGCCGGCGCGCCCAGAACGCCAGCGGGCTCGGCGCCGGTGCCCAGGCCCAGAGGCTGTCCGCGGGTGAGGCGCCGGCCAGCGCGCCGAGCAGCTGCGCGTGACCTTCCCGATACCAGTCGAGCAGGGCGCCGGTATCCTCCGGCCTATCGAAATCGCGGCGCGGACGCTCGGGCAGCCGCTCTCGCACGATCATCCCGGCCCAGCGGTGGACGTCACCCATGTGCCGCACCAGGCCCTCGACGTCCCAGTCCGGGCACCCCGGCACGCGTGCGTCCCAGGACGTGACCGCGACCACCGCGGCGAGACGCTCGCCCTCGACCCGCACCCGCTCGATGTGGTCGTCGATCGAGATCACCGGAGGCACAGCCTGATTCAACCACGCGGTGACGGGCCGGCGAGTGTCGCGCACTAGACTGGTCGGCATGTGCCGAAGCATCAAGACACTGCGCAGCCCCGACGACATACCTGACGACGACGTACGCGCCGCCGCGCTCCAGTTCGTTCGCAAGGTCAGCGGATACCGGCAGCCGTCCGCCACCAACCGCGCCGTCTTCGACGATGCGGTCGAACAGATCAGCGCGTCGACCCGCGTCCTGCTCGACAACCTCGCCGCCCCGCGCTCCGCGCACTGATCGGCTCGCGGTGAGCACGCCCGTCGCCATCGGGGCCATAACCCCACATGGCGACCTGGCCATCGCCGAGGCCTGTGACGAGGCGACGCGCGGCCTGGCTGCGGCGACGCAGCGCGCCATGGACACGATGGCCCGCAGGGTCGCCGCGAGCGGCGCGGACTGTGCCGTGGTGGTGACGCCGCACGGCATCCATGTCGCCGGCCACATGGCCGTGGTGACGGGTGCGTCAGCGGCAGGACGGCTGGACGATGCACCGGTCCCGCTGCCGATGGCCTGCGAGCTGGACACTCCGCTGGCGCGGGCTGCCGTCGCGGCCATGACAGCGGCGAACATCCCGGTTGTTGAAGTCAGCTATGGCGGAAACAATCCCGCCGAGGCGGTGATGCCGCTCGACTGGGGCGCCGGCATCCCCCTGTGGCACATTCATCGCCACGCCCCCGGGTTGCCCGTCGTGATCGTCTCACCGGCGCGCGACCTCAGCGCACGGGCGCACGTGGACGCCGGCGCGGCCATCGCCGCCGCAGCGGCGAGCGAGTCGCGGCGCATCGCCTTCATCGCCAGCGCCGACCAGGGCCACGGCCACGCGCACGACGGCCGCTACGGCTTCCATGCCGAGTCGGCCGCGTTCGATGAGCGCGTCGCCGCCATCATCCGCGGGGGACGCCTTGACGACCTGCTGTCGATCAGCGCCGGCGACGTTCACGCCGCCCTCGCCGACTCGTGGTGGCAGATGCTGATGCTGCTCGGTGCGCTCCGCCACAACGGCGTGCCGTACGACTGCGAGCTGCTCGCCTACGAGGCGCCGACCTACTACGGGATGCTCACCGTGGTGGTCACGCCGCGGAGTGCTCGCTGAGCCAGGCGGCGACGTCGTCGAGCACCGCATCGTGCTCGGGCTCGTTGAAGATCTCGTGGTAGAGGCCGGGGTAGATGCGCAGGGTGTGATCCTCCGAGCCCACCTGGCCGTCCACCCACCGGGCCGCGCCGGGATCGACGAGCAGGTCGATGGTGCCCTGCAGGGCCAGCACAGGCAAGCGGAGTTGCGGGATGTCCCGCTGCACCTCCTCGATGGCCTCGAGGATCTCGGCCCCGGTGCGGGCTCGCACCCGGCCCTTGTGGACCAGCGCGTCCTCGTGATACGCGCGCACCACGGCGGGATCGCGGCTGATGGCGTCGAGCCGCAGTGCGATCACCGGCAGGTTGGCGGCCCATCGCGCCAGGAACCGGCCGGCACGGATGGTGGCCGGCGACGTCCTCTCCGGGAGCATCACGGCGGGCGCTGAGAGGATGAGGCCGGCCAGCACCTCCTGGTGACGGAGCGCGTAGACGGTGGCGATCAGGCCGCCCAGGCTGTGGCCGAGCAGGAAGAGCGGTCGCGGCGCGTCGACGAGCACGCCCCGGATGTAGCTGTCGAGATCGGTGATCCAGTCGTCGTAGCGCTCCACGGCGGCGCGGCGGCCGCCGGACAGGCCATGACCGCGATGGTCGAGCGCCCCGACCAGCCAGCCGTCGCGCACCAACCGCTCGGCCACATGCGCGTAGCGGCCGCCGTGCTCGTTGATGCCGTGGGCGATGACAACCGAGCCGCGGGCGTCGGTGTCGGGGAGCCACTCGCGATGGGCGATCGGAAGACCGCGGACTCCGCTGAAGGTACCGCGACGCTGGCGCACGTGCGCATCCTCGCGGGTGCGGACATGCTTGTCCAATCGGCTCAGGCGGTGGCCGCGGCCTCCGCCCGCCGGTCGGATGTGAACCCGGTGGCGTCGGCGCTGCGCGGCAGACCGCTGACGCGCAGGAGCAGCTCATCCTTGAGGCGGTCGGGCATGAACCGTGTCAGCGGGATCAACAGCTTCGCCTGCCTGCCCACCGGGTAGCGCGTCCGCGGCCGCGAGGAGAGCAGGGCATGCTCCACCGCGCGGGCCACCTGGATCGGATCCACCCCGGTCTCGTTCTCGTGCATGGCCATCTTGGTGGCGATCTGCACGGCGGCGCCGTAGAGGTCGCGAAGCTCTCTGGGGGCGGCGCGCATCAGCTCCGCACCGGCTCGCATCCCCTTGTCCCAGATCGGCGTCTTGACGGCGCCCGGCTGGATGAGGGCGACCCGGATTCCCCAGGGGAGAAGCTCGAGGCGCAGCGCGTCGCTGATGGCCTCCAGCGCGTGCTTGCTGGCGCAGTAGGGTGCCGCCAGCGGCTGGGACAGGCGCCCGCCGAGCGAGCTGACGCTGACGATCCGGCCGTGGCTCTCGCGCAGCAGCGGAGTGAAGGCCTGGACCATCGAGACGACCCCCAGCACGTTGATCTCCAGCTGGCGGCGCCACTCGGTGAGCGGCACGAACTCGACCGGTCCCGAGACCGCGATGCCGGCGTTGTTGACGATGCCGGCGAGCCGGGAATCGCGCACCGCGTCGCCGACGACCCGGGCGGCCTCGGCCACGTTGCCCTCGTCGGTGACGTCGAGCTGCAGCGGCGTGAGCCTGTCGCTCGCCTCACGCTGCAGATCCCTGCCGTCCTGTTCGCGGCGAACCCCGGCGAAGACCCGGAGGCCCAGGGAGTCGAGGTGGAGCGCGGTGGCGCGCCCGATGCCGGTCGACGCGCCTGTGACCACGACCGCAGTGCCGTCCATGCCATGCCCTCCCTTCGCTGGAATCAGAGCCGATTGTGGCCCGCGACGCAGACCGCCCGTCACATCCCCGTACAGAGAGAGGCCCGACCGCATGGCCGGGCCTCTGAAAAGGGGGGCGAATTGGGTCAGGACGCGTTGGCGCCGCTGCGTGGCGTCGCGCTGATCCGGATCACCTTGGTGACGATCCACGCGAGGATCGAGTACACGGCGATGGCCAGGACGTCCGACCAGCGGAACACGGATGTGCCGTTGGCCACGGCGGTGGTGTTGAAGATGCCGTCGAAGGGAGCGGCAAGCCGGCGTCCGAGGCCGTAGATGAGCTTGGCGAAGCCGGTGTCGTTGGCGCTCGCCGCCCTGAAGATGAAGTCCGCGGCCAGGATGATGTCGACGACACCGGCGATCAGCCAGACGATCTGGATGCCGCGATAGCCGGCGGGGTAGACACTGGTGCGGCTCGAATAGACGCCAGTTCCGGCTGCACTCGGTGCGGCGCCGACGGGCGCGGCGCCGCCCGGCGCGGCGGCAACCGGCGCGACCCCGGTGGTCACCCTCTCCTCACGAACGTCTACTGGGTCCATCGGGTCTCCTCCTGCGTGGTCGGGCGTCACACCATGAGGCCACAACGCGGTGCTGAGATCAAATAGCTACATCTCAGCTATCACTTTGCACTGTAGCACACCCATGGGACAATGACAGTACGGTGGCGATCATCCGATCTCGCCGGCAGCGGCCGTACGCCCGAGCACCCGCTCCATGGCGAACCCGTGGACGGGCGAGACCCGCATCCGGCGCGGCAGTGCGGGGCGCATCGTCCGGACCGATAGTCGCAGCGCCGCGTGGGCGGCGCTGTGCGCCGGCGTCCAACCGAGCCCGTAGCCGCGGCGGATCGGGTCGGGGAGCAGCCCGACGGTGGTGAAGCCGAGCACCGCCCAGGCGGGACGCATCCTCGCTGAGCGCAGCGGCGGGTCGAGCACTGTCCGCGCCACCAGGCGCGAACCGTCCCCCGGGGCGACGACGCCGCTGCGGATGCTGGCGGCGACGTAGGCGCGCAGCGCGGTGCGATCGGGCCAGCGCATCGATGCGGGAACGCCCATCAGGGCGGCGACGGCATCCCATTCCTGCACGAACGTGTCCGCGTCGTCAGCGGAGAGCCCACCCACGAAGGCGTCGTGAGCGACCAGCATGGTGTCCACGAAGGTCGCGTGCACCCAGCGGAGCAGCTCGGGATCGCGCGCCGTGTAGGCGGTCCCGCCGCGCACGCCGCGGGTCGCGTGGGCGCGCCCCAGCCTCCCCTCGACGGCTCCATGGAGTCGGTTGACCTGCCGCGAGATCCGCCGCGCCTCGGCGGTGGTCCCAAAGCACACCACCGTGACCCACTCGACGGTCCGCTGGAACCGGCCGAAGGGATCGGTCGCGTAGGTGCTGTGGTCGATGGCCCCCTGAGCGACCAGCGGATGGGCAGCCTGCATCAGGAGCGCCCGGCCGCCGCCGAGCATGAGCAGCGGCTCCGCCATCACCCGCCAGGTCACCGAGCCCGGGCCGAACAGCCCGGGGTCAGGGCTTCGGTCGGCGATGGGCAGGCGACGGTCGCGGTAGGGCAGCGGCCGCGTCAGCAGGGCGGCGACGTCGGCCCGCGTCGGGATCTGCATCGCCTCCCACGGTACGCCGCCACGTGCTTCCGGGAGCCGTTCGCAGCGGGTGAGGCGGCCTCCTCACTGGTAGGTACTGCCGTTGAGCTCGATGTATCCACCCTCGTGGTGACCGGTGGCGTGGTGGGTGTAATGGATCACCGGGGTCCCGGGGTCGGGCTCGAACTGCCCGTGGATCACCACGGTTTCGGCGACGCCGACGGGAACGCGCTGCGCGAGGTCGAGGTTGTGGTCGATCTCGACGGTGACCCCGTCGACGCTGACGTCGAAGCGCTGGTGCGGGCCATCGGGCCCCGCCGGGGCATCCGGGAGCAGCGTGGTCACGGTGGCCCGGACGGTCACCTCGGCGGCGCTCATGTGCTGGTAGGCGGAGTCGAACGCCGCGTTGTCCACGTCGTCGCAGGCCGCCAGCGCCCCGGCCACCACCAGGACAAAGGCCAGCCGGGCGACGTGCCTCACCGGGTCCGTTCCAGCCGCGCCTCGAGGTGCGGCAGCACATCGCCGCCGGTGGTGGACATCTCCATCGTGCACAGCAGCACGTCGCCGTCGATCGCGTAGGTGCGGCGCACGGCGGTGACCGGTTTGGCCGACGCCGTGAGCAACAGGCCGGTGCTGGTGGTGCTCAGGGTGTCGCCGTCCCACGTGCCCAGCGACGTCTCGGCGATGCCGATCCCATGGGCGATGACCAGCTCGACCTCGCCGTCCGCGGCGCGCCAGAACCCGCGCTCGGCGTGGAGCGGCCGGCCGTCGTCGCTGGACCGGGTGCGCTGGGCGTAAAGCAGGTACGGCTTGCCGGCGTGGGCGAACTCCAGCTCCTCGAGGTAGCCGAAGGAGGCGGTTCCCCAGGTGCCGCGACCCTCACCGCGCCAGGTTCCGATGAGGCGGGAGAGGGGGCCGAGCTCCGCGAGGCCGGCATTGGGCTTGGTCACGCGCGCAGTCTAGGTGAGGCATCACCGCGACCCCGGGCCGCCGCTGCGGGACCCTCGGCTACCATCGACGCTCGTGCCCGAGTCCGATACCGCCCAGCGCATCCTCGTGGTGGTCGCGCACCCCGACGACTGCGACTTCGGATGCGCGGGCAGCACGGCACGCTGGACATCCGAGGGCCGCTCGGTGTCCTACTGCATCGTCACCGACGGCGACGCTGGGGGGTCCGACCGTTCAGCGACCCGCGCCGACGTGGCCGCACTGAGGCGCAGGGAGCAGACGGCTGCCGCCGCGCAGGTCGGGGTCACCGAGATCGCCTTCCTCGGCCACCCGGATGGCCGGGTGACGCCGAGCCTCGAGCTGCGACGAGACATCAGCCGGGTGATCCGCCAGCGAACACCGGATCGAGTGGTCACCCAGTCGCCCGAGCGCAACTACCAGCGCATCTTTGCGAGCCACCCGGACCATCTCGCGGCCGGCGAGGCGGCGCTCTGCGCCGTGTACCCCGACGCTCGCAATCCCTTCGCCCACCCGGAGCTGCTGGAGGAGGGACTGGAGCCGCACACCGTCCCCGAGGTGTACCTGATGGCGGCGGCGCCGGGCGGCATCGTGGTGGACATCACCGACACCATCGAGAAGAAGCTTGCCGCGCTCCACTGCCACGCCAGCCAGTACGACGACTGGGAGGGTCTCTCCTCACGCATCCGCGAGTGGGCACGCCTCAACGCCGAGTCGAATGGCCTCGGTGAGGGTCGCAGCGCAGAGAGCTTTCTGCTCGTCCCGACGGGCTGAGCGGGAGGGAGAGTTGCAGGTCACCGCTCCCGCCGCGTTTGCCGGCGCCGCCGACACGGCGTGGTTCCTCGTGCAGCGGCCCCACCTGTTCCACGAGGCACGCGGCCGTGCTCTCGGCAGCGCGGCCTTCGGCGCACTGTGGTTCGGGCTCGCCGTCACGTCACTCGCGCAGCGCCGCCGGCCCGGTGCTGCGACGCTCGCTCTTGCAGGCACGCTCGCTGCTGGCAACGCTGCCTTACTCGTGGTGCACCTCCGCCACCGCATCGCCGGCCCGCGCGTGTTCGGCGCCGCCGCGCTTAGCGCGGTCGCGCTGGCCGACGCCGTGCGCCGGCGGTAGCTATCGCGCGGGCACCGTTCGTATCCGCGGCGAGGACGCCATCACCGGGGAGCAGGCTGGTGTTTCCCCTCCCGCGGTGCCGCCAGGCAGGGCTTCTTCACGATTGATCGCGAGCATTCGACCAGCCAGCAGTGAGACCCGGCTGCCGGTCTCGCTGATGGTCTGCCGATCCAGAGCCGCCGGAAGTCCGCGTGCCTCCAGAGCGGCGAGCGCGTGGCGCTCACACCGGACAGTCGGCCAGCGCCCTCAGGTATTCATCCGGGTCGCGCGCCTGCGGCACCGCGGACTCGGTGCGGTGGCGGACGATGCCGTCCTTGTCGATGACGACGGTGACGCGGGTGGCGAAGCCGGCATCCTCGAGGTAGGCGCCGTACAGCCGCGACACCTCGCCCTTGGGGTGGAAGTCGGCGAGGAGCCGCACCTCGAGCTGCTCGTCGCGCTTGAAGGCAGCGTGCGCAAAGCGGGAGTCGACGCTGATGCCGAAGACCTCCGCGCCCGCGGCGTCGTACTGGGATCGCGTGGCCGACAGCTCCTTCAGCTCGCCGGTGCAGACCGGGCTGAAGTCGAACGGATAGAAGACGAGCACGACGTTGCGCCCGCGCAGGTCGGAGAGGCGCACCTCCTCGTTGTCCTCGTCACGCAGCGTGAAATCCGGGGCGACCTCGCCCACCTCGACCGCCATGCCTGCTTCCTCCCGTCGGTGATTGCGGTGCGACGATACCCCACCGCGGTCAGACGACGGCCGGCCCCGGCGACCGATTGGCGACGCCGGTTCCGGTACAGTGCCGCACGCTCAGGCGCCCGCCATCGGCAGCCACCCTGCAGGAACACAGTCGCACAGGCAGATCAGTGTGGAACAGATAGCCCGTCTCCTTGCCGCCAACGAAGGCTATGCCGCCTCCCATGCGAAGGTCGCCGGCGCGCGCCCGGCCCGCCGCCTCGCGGTGGTCACCTGCATGGACGCGCGCATCGACGTGTTCGCCGTCCTCGGCCTGCATCTCGGTGAGGCGCACGTCATCCGCAATGCCGGCGGCCGTGTGACCGACGATGTTCTGCGCAGTCTGGCGCTGTCGAGCCACGTGCTCGGTGTCGACACCGCCGTGGTGATGCAGCACACCGGCTGCGGCCTCGCCGGCGTGACCGACGAGGAGCTGCGCGCCCGCACCGGCGCCGACCTCGGGTTTCACTCGATCGACGACCACGCCGCCGCGCTGCGCGCGGACATCGAGCTGCTCAGCGCCACGCCGTATCTCAGGCCGCTGCGAGTCATCGCAGGCTTCGTCTACGACGTGGAGAGCGGCAGGATCGGCGACACCGTCACGTGGGAGCGGGAGGTGTGAGGCGGTAGGGCGGCGTTCTCGTCGCTAGGACGAGGCGGTGATGTGCATGCTGCACGGGGCCGGCCCGTCGATCACGATGCTCAGCCGGGCCCGGACCGGGTCCCACCGGGGCACGCCGCCGCAGGTGCCGCCGACCTGTGGCGCCGCCGTCGTCAGGAGTGGCCAGGCGACGTCGATCGCGCCGCCCTGGAAGCCCGGATCCACGACCACGGTGAGAATCCCAGCGATGCCGTCCGCCCCCTGGCTGTGCACTCCCGTCGGCGCGGCTGCAAGGTAGGGGCGGGCGAGGTGGCGGAGCACCGCGGTGTCGGTGTGGCCGGCGCTGTCGCGGATGCCCCACGGCGAATCCTCGCGCCATTGCCACCACGCCCAGCCGGCACCGGCGATGTCGAAGGCGTCCACGGTGTCGTCGATCCAGGTGGTGGCCTTCGCCTGCGTCGCCGACATCCCCCACTCGCCCACCCACAGCGCGGCGGGGACGCGCGATGCCTCATCGGCCACCTGCTGCACGTGGTCGTCGATCGGCCGGGCGTTGCCGTCGAACATCGGTGGCACCAGGGAGCCGGTGTACTCGTGGGGCGAGTAGACGAGGTTGGGCGCCTGCAGGGGCACGATGGTGGTGCCGTAGTCGGCCAGCAGCTCGCCCTCGACGATGAACATGTGGTTGGGGTCGACCGACCCGATGGCGTCGATGGTGCGGGCGTACAGCGGCCACATGAAGCTCTTCTCGAAGCGGATGGGTGGGAGCGGGATGGCGTGCGGCTCGTTGTAGAGGTCGTAGCCGGCGACGCCGCTGTCACCGCGGAACCGCTGCGCGATCCGCTGCCACGCCTGCATGTAATCGGCCTGCCAGTCGGGCGACACCCAGAAATAGGTGTTGGCCCCGTTGACGGCGGGCGAGAGGTGGCGCTGCCAGTCGCCCAGAGCCTGCATGTGCAGGTCAGGGGCGAGCGGGAGAGACGCCCACGCGGGTGCCCCCGATCCGCTGAAGGCCGAGCTCCAATCGAGGAAGTGCATGTCGATGACCACGTAGATGTGGTGGCGATTGAGCAGGTCCACGGTGGCGGCGATGCTCTGCAGGTAGCCGGCGTCCCACACGCCCCGCTGCGGCTCCAGCCGGCCCCACGACACGGCCAGCCGGACGACGTCGAAGCCGTCGGACTCCATCATCGTGGCGTCGGTCTCGTCGAGCGGCAGGTGGGGCACGGTGGGCTCCAGCAGGGTCGAGGTGTTGAAGCCGCGGAGGAGGACGGTGCGCCCCGACTCGTCGACGATGCGGCGGTCGCGGACGGACAGCCAGGAGAGGCCGGAGGTGGCCGCCGGCCGGTCGGTGGGCCCGACGCTGGTGGTGAGCGCCGCCACCGGCAGCTCGAACCAGACCAGGGAGGCCACGATCGCGAACACCACCGCGGCGGCGCTCCGCGGTCCCCGGCCGGACTCCGCGCGCCGGCCACGGCGCGCCACAAAGCGGTTCACCGTCGCATCGTCGCATCGGAGCAGCCGACGTGGTTGTCTTAACAGTAGTTAGCCTATATAATCATCTCCGTGACGGACGGAGTGCTCGAGAAGACCAGGTGATCCCGGCCGCGCCGCTCGCGCTCGACGGCGTCGCGCTCGATCCCGTCGCGGTCGCCAACAGCCTCCGTCCGGTGCTGCTCCATCTCGGCCGCCACCTGCGCCACGAGCTGCACACCCTCGGGGTGAGCTCGAGCCAGGTGTCGCTTCTCGCCGCCATCCACGGCAACCCGGGCATCGGCGTGAGCGAGCTGGCCGCCCGCGAGGGAACCTCTGCCCCGTCGATCAGCCACCACATCGACCGGCTCGAGGCCGCCGGGCTGGTGACGCGCAGCCGCGGCGGCGACAGCGACAGGCGCCGCGTGGGCCTGGCCTGCACCGCCGAGGGGACGCGCGTGCTCCGTACGGTCCGCTCGCGCCGCACCGCCTGGCTGGCGGCCCGCCTCCGCGACCTCCCCGAGGACCAGCTCCGCGCCATCGACGCGGCCCTTGACGGTCTGCGCGCCCTGGTGGAGCGATGAGGGCATGAGCGTGGCCACCGCGTCGTCGCGGACCTTCGCCTCGCTGAAGCGCCACCGCAACTACCGCCTGTACTTCGTGGGCCAGGTGGTGTCGCTGAGCGGAACCTGGATGCAGAACGTGGCCCAGGCGTGGTTCATCATCGAGCTCACCCACGGCTCCGCGTTCGCCGTCGGGGCGCTCGCGCTGTGCCAGTTCGGCCCCTACGCGCTCCTCGGCCTGTTCGGCGGCTCGCTGGCGGACCGGCTCAACGCGCGCCGGACGCTGGTGTTCACGCAGTCGGCGTCGATGCTCGTCGCCGTCGCGCTCACCGTGCTCGCGCTCACGGGTGTCGCCCAGGTATGGGAGGTGTTCGTGCTCGCCGCCGCCAGCGGCTCGATCCTCATCCTCGACACCCCCGTGCGCCAGGCCTTCACCATCCAGATGGTCGGTCGCTCCGAACTGCCCAACGCCATCGCGCTGAATTCCAGCCTGTTCAACGCCTCGCGTGTCTTCGCACCGGCGATCGCCGGCCTCCTGATCGCCACCGCAGGGGTGGGAATCTGCTTCCTGATCAACGCGGTCAGCTTCCTCGCGGTGGTCGGGGCGCTGCTTCTGATGCGCGAGAGCGAGCTGTTCCCGCTCAACCTCGGCGCTTCCCGCCCCACCGTGCTGCGCGGCGTCGGCGAGGGTCTCGGCTACGCCTGGCGCACGCCGACGGTGCGGCTGGTCCTGGTCCTGATGCTGGTGATCTCGACGCTCGCGATCAACTTCAACGTGCTCCTCCCGGTTCTGACCGCGCAGACGCTGAGGTCCGGACCGGAGGTGTTCGGCGTCATGAGTGGCGCTTTCGGCGTCGGCGCCCTGGTCGGTGCGCTGACCTCGGCGTCGCTGTCGCGCGCCAGCCTCTCGATCATGCTCATCGGTGCGCTCGGCTTCGGTGCGTCGCTGCTGCTGCTCGCCCCGGTCACGACGGTCTGGCTGGCCTGCGTCGTCCTGGTCCTGGTCGGCGTCAGCTTCTCGCTGTACGCGTCGCAGAGCAACTCGTCGCTGCAGATGGTGGTCCCGGACCGGCTTCGCGGCCGGGTGCTCTCTTTGTATTCCTATGCCTTCTTCGGCACCGCTCCGCTCGGTGGCCTGTTCACCGGCTGGATCACCGGGCGCTTCGGCACCGGCCTCTACCTGCTGATCGTGGGCCCCACCACCGTCGCCGCTGCACTGGGCGGGGTGATCGCTGTGCGTGGCCGTCACAGCCCGCTGCCCGACCGGCGGGTCCCGGTCGGCATCGGCGGCGCCGACGCCAGTACGGTCACGGCGCGGGAATAGAGCAGAAGCAACACCAGGAGGCACAACCATGAAGCGACGCAGGCTCGGCGACCTCGAGGTGTCCGCGATCGGGCTCGGCTGCATGGGCATGTCCGACTTCTACGGCTCCGCCGCGGACCGCAATGAGGGCGAGGCGATCGCCACGATCCATCGTGCCCTGGAGCTTGGCGTCGACTTCCTCGACACCGCCGACATGTACGGGCCGTTCACCAACGAGCGGCTTGTCGGGAAGGCCATTGCCGGGCATCGCGCCGAGGTCGTGGTCGCCACGAAGTTCGGTTTCGAGCGCACGCCGGACGGGGGCATGACCATCAACGGCACCCCCGAGCATGTGCACAGCGCCTGCGACGCCAGCCTGGAGCGGCTCGGTGTCGATCACATCGACCTCTACTACCAGCACCGCGTCGACGCCGACGTACCCATCGAGGAGACGGTGGGGGCGATGGGCGAGCTGGTCGCGGCCGGCAAGGTGCGTTTCATCGGCCTCTCCGAGGCGGCCGCCGCCACCATCCGGCGCGCCCACGGCGTCCATCCCCTCACGGCGGTGCAGAGCGAGTACTCGCTGTTCGCGCGCGACATGGAGGACGAGGTGCTGCCGACGCTGCGCGAACTCGGCATCGGGTTTGTGGCCTACAGCCCGTTGGGGCGCGGCCTGCTCACCGGGGCCGTCGCCGGCGTGGAGTCGCTCGCCGCGGACGACGTTCGCCGGCAGCGCTTCCCGCAGTTCGCGGAGGAGAACCTCGACGCCAACATGGCGCTGGTGGAGAAGGTGCGCGAGCTCGCCGCCTCCCGGGGAGCGACGCCGGCCCAGCTCGCGCTCGCCTGGGTGCTGCACCGCGGCGACGACGTGGTGCCGATCCCCGGGACCAAGCGCCGCGCCCGGGTGGAGGAGAACGCCGCCGCTGTCGAGATTGAGCTGAGCGCGGAGGAGCTGGCGCAGCTCGACGCGGCGGTGCCGCGCGGGGCGGTGCAGGGCCAGCGCCACTGGAACATGGCGGCGGTCAACGGGTGAGGATTCGCCTCAGTCGTTGAAGGCTGCGCCCTGGGTGGGGACCCTGAGCACCACCTCCATGGTGTGTGCGTCCTCGACGTAGCCGAGCACGCGGGCGATCCGCAGGGCGGCCTTGTTCTCCTCGAGGACGCGGAATTGGGCGGTGCCGCTCTCCTTCAGCGCGTCGGCGGTCAGGGTGCTGACCATGGCGGTGGCGAAGCCCCGGTTGCGGTGCTCGGGATGGGTGAGCACGCCGATGTTGGCGGCCTGGCCGCGGAACGGGGTGAGCGTGCCGGCGCACACCAGCTCGTCGCCGAGGAAGCAGCCGTAGTCGCGGCGGGCGGGCACCTCGAAGCCGGCGTCGACGACCTCGTGCTCCGAGAAGAACGCGCCGAGGGCGGCGAGGGCGGCCTCGTCCGCGGGGCCCTCGAGGCGGCGGCTGCCACGGCCGTCGACGGTGCGGAAGCTCTCGGCGGTGGCGTAGCCGAGCCAGAAGGGGCCGTGGATGCTGTCCACGGCGGCGCCGTAGAGGCTGCGGATGAAGGCCCTGTCGAACACCGCCGCGGACGGCCAGGACGAACACGCGATGGTGGTGCTGCCGACCAGGGTCTGGGGCACCACGATCACGCAGCTCTCCTCGCGGCGGAGGAAGTAGACGTGGTCGGCGTGGGACGGCTCGGGGTGGGAGGCGATGACCACCTCGGTGTCCCGCCAGACCGACGGCTCGACGCCGAGAGTGGTCGTCCAGTGCTCGTCGAGGAGCCGGTGGATGTGGCTGGTGGCCTGCGGCGTCGCCATGGGCCGACTGTACGCCAGCGGAGCGGTGCGGCTGTCCATGGTCCGCCGTCCCATCAAGCACAAGTCCTGACGGCCCGATCGCGCCCGGCGACTGTTGACTCCACCGGCCCATCGCTGCGAACGTCGGCCGCCATGAGGAGCGTGCGCATCGGGGCCGGGCAGGGCTTCTACGGCGACACCCCCGATGGCGCCGTGGCCGTCGCCGAGCGCGGTGGCGTGTCGTACATCTGCTGCGATGCGCTCGCCGAGCTCACCATGGCGATCCTCCAGAAGGACCGGCTGCGCGATCCCACCGGCGGCTTCGCCCGCGACCTGCCTCAGTTCATGCGTGCCCTGCTCCCCACAGCGCGGCGGTCGGGGATCCGCCTCATCACCAACGCGGGCGGCATGAACCCCGCCGGTGCCGCGCAGGCCGTGCAGGACGTCGCCCGCGAGCTGGGCATTGCCGGGCTGCGTGTCGCCACCGTCACCGGCGACGACATCACCGGCCGCATCGACGAGCTGCGCGCCTCCGGCATCGCGCTGGCCAACATGGACACCGGTGCCGACATCGCCACCATTCGCGAACGCATCGTGTTCGCGGTCGCATACCTGGGCGCCCGGCCGATCGTCGAGGCGCTCGAGCGCGGCGCCGACGTCGTGGTCACCGGCCGGGTGGCGGACGCATCGCTGTTCGTCGCGCCGATGGTGCATGAGCTGGGCTGGGCATGGGACGACTGGGACCGACTCGCCGCCGGAGTCGTCCTCGGCCACCTCATGGAGTGTTCCGGCCAGGCCACCGGCGGCAACTTCAGCGGCGACTGGTGGAACATCCCCGATCTCGACCGCATTGGGTACCCGGTATGTGAGGTCAACGAGGACGGCTCGGCGCTGCTCACCAAGCCGCCCGACACGGGGGGGCGGGTGAGCGTCGAGACCGTCTCGGAGCAGCTTCTGTACGAGGTGCTCGACCCGCGGCGCTACCTCAACCCGGACGTGGTCGCTGACTTCACGTCCGTCCGTCTCGAACAGGCGGGCCCCGACGCCGTGTCCGTCACCGGCGCGCGCGGCACGGCGCGGCCAGAGCAGCTCAAGGCCATCCTCGGACACCTCGACGGCTGGCTCGGCGCGGCGATGATCGGCTACTCGTGGCCCCAGGCGTATGCCAAGGCGCGGCACGCGGCGGTGCTCATCGACCGGCTCGCCGAGCGTGCCGGGATTGTCCCGATCGAGCAGGTCACCGAGTACATCGGCATCGACTCCCTGCACGGAGACGCCGCCGATCCCACCCTCGCCGGCGATGCCAACGAGGTGATCCTGCGCGTCGCCGGCCGCTTCGCCGCCGAGGCTGACGCACGGCGATTCCCCCGCCTGGCGACGCCGCTCGCCCTCAATGGGCCGCCGTTCATCGGGGGTGGGGCGACGCCGCAACCGGCGCGTGCCCTGCTGGGCGTGTGGCCGACGCTGCTGCCCCGGGGGAGTGTCGAGCCGTCCGTCACGGTCGATGTGGCGGCGGCGACCCCGTGAGCCGGGAGGTGCGCCTGGCCGACATCGCCCGGGCGAGGAGCGGAGACAAGGGCGACCTGGCCAACGTCGCGCTGTTTGCGCCCAATGACGCGCTCTACGCCGCCATCGTTCGCGAGGTGACCCCCGATCGGGTGCGCGGCCACTTCGGCCGGTTCCTGCGTGGGGGCGTGGATCGCTACGAGGTGCCCAGCCTCCGCGCGCTCAACTTCGTCCTCCACGAGGCGCTCGACGGCGGCGCCGCCCGCTCCCTGCGCAGCGACCCGCTCGGCAAGTCCTACGGCTCGCTCCTGCTGCGTCTGCGCATCACACTGACCGACACAGAGGCGGCCGCTGTTCCCGATGCGCCGGGACCCCCCGGCTGAGCCCGCCGGTCAGATGCGGTTGAGCACCTGGCCGCGCCGGCGGTCGTACTCGACCGCGCTGATCTGGCCGCGGTGGCGCAGGCCGCGCAGGTTGCGGATCTCGCTGAGCAGGTCGATGAGCGCGGCCTCCTGCCGCGGCAGCGTCCAGTGGCCTGTGCCGTCCTGCTTCTCCAGCTGCGGCGGCCGGGTGTCCCAACTGCGCAGGAAGAAGACCGCCTTGATGGCGTGGTAGGGCAGCGCGAGGATCTCAGTCCGGTCGGCCTCGGGGCTGATCAGTTCGAGGATCATGCCGTGACGGAGGCGGAGCGGCACATCGCGGAGCAGCCCGGTGACCACCTCGCCATCCCAGAAGTGCAGAGCCACTTTGCGCACCAGGTCCTCGGGGATCTCGTCGGTGATTTGCCCGCGCTCGAGGAGGACCCGCTTCACGGAGGTCAGCGGCACGATCGCCGAGCGCGTGTTGTCCTTCGGATAGTCGATGCGCAGCTCGAACTCAGGGCGGTCGAGATCGAGATCGGTGGTGCGTCCCTCCGCGATCTCGTCGTCAGCGAAGCGCACGGTCACGCGGCGTTCGCCGTTCCTACCCCCCTGCGCCTGCATCGCCATATCTGATTCCCTTCCGGCGCTCCAGCCGACTGTTCGTGGCTTCCCTGGGTGTGCCGCCTTGCTCTTGGTTAAGACGTTCCGAGCCTGGCAAACCTTGCAGCCCAGCCCCCTCTGCAGAGGCGGAGGACCGAGACATGACCGAGGGGATGGTATATTGCTCCGATCGGGGCAAGGGTTGCGTCCCGCGAGGAGGGGGTCCCACGGAGCAATCGCCAGCATCAATGCCTCCGTCCGACGATCTGGTCCTGATCACCGCGTACCTGGCCGGGGACGTCGGGGCATTCGATACGCTCTTTCAGCGCTACCACGCCCGGGTCAGGGCTGTGTGCCTCCGCTACGTCGGTGACGAATCATTGGCGGAGGACCTGGTTCAGGAGACGTTCTACAACGTCATCCGGGCGCTCGCCCGCGTGGACCAGAGCTTCAACTTCGGGGCCTGGATCCACCGCATCGCGGTGAACATCTGCCAGGACGAGCTGCGCCGCCGCAACCGTCGCGCCGTCCACGTCGACCAGAGCAGCGGGGACCCCGAGGAGGCGATGCTCAAACTCGCCGACCGGGACAGGTCCGGCCATCCCGAGGAGGCGCTCGAGATGAGCACCCTGCGCAAGCTCGTGTGGGATGTGGCCAAGAAGCTGCCCGAGCGCCAGCGCATGGTTCTGACCCTGCGCGAGTTGCAGGGGCTGTCCTACGCCTCGATAGCACGGGTGATGGGGATCACCGACGCCGCCGTCGAGACGCTCCTCCATCGGGCCCGCAAGCGCTTCAAGGAGGAGTACCTGCGTATGGAGAGCCCGCCGGAGGAACGAGCGCAGTGCTCCGAACTGGCCTTCATGATGAGCCGGAGCCGGCTCAGCTCCGCTGAACGCCGGGCGGTCCTCGTTCACCTGGAGAGATGCGCGCTGTGTCGCGAGGCGTACCAACCCCAGACCGAGGGCGACCTGGCGGTCAGCGCGGTGGCGCCCCTCTAGCGGTCTGCGCGCCCAACGCGTTCAAGGGCACGATCTCCGCCGCGGCTGCCGCTGCCGCGCTCGCGAGGGGCGTCGCGGATGCCGGGTGGCGGGCTGTCCAAGTTCCCGTCGCCGACGGTGGCGACGGCACTCTCGATGTGCTGCTCGCGTCCGCCGGCACCGCGGCGCGCGTCGAAACGGTCCCATGCACGGGCCCGCTGGGCGGACGGCGGCGGGCACGGCTCGGCTGGATCGGACCGCGAGTGGCGGTGGTCGAGATGGCCGAGGCCTGCGGCCTGCGCCTCCTGCCCCGAGGAGCCCTCGATCCCATGGGCGCCACCAGCCGCGGGGCCGGGGAAATGGTCGTCGCGGCCCTCGCCGGTGGCGCGGAGCGGATCATCGTGGGGGTCGGCGGCAGTGCCTCGACCGACGGTGGTTCGGGCATCCTCGTCGCGCTGGGCGCGCGCCTTCTTGACGACCGGGGCCGGCCCGTCTCGGCGGGTGGACGCGGGCTGTCGCGGATCGCGGCTATCGACCTGTCGGGTGTCGACCGCCGGTTGCAGGGGTGCCGCGTCGACGTGGCGGTCGATGTCCGCAGCCCTCTCTGCGGCCCGGATGGCGCCGCTCACGTCTTCGCTCCGCAGAAGGGCGCGGACCACCGCCAGGTCGTCGCTCTCGACGCCGCGCTGCAGCATCTCGCGGTGCTCCTCGAGAGGGCCACCGATCGCCCCGGGCTGGCCCAACGACCGGGAGCGGGGGCCGCCGGCGGGGCGGCCTTCGCACTGGCCGCGCTCGGCGCCGACCTGGTTGCGGGGGCGGCGCTCGTAGCGGACGAGACCGGCCTCGATGCGGCGCTGGCCGGCGCGTCGGTGGTGATCACCGGGGAGGGACGCCTCGACGTGCAGACGCTCGCCGGAAAGGCGCCGGCCGAGGTGGCTGAGCGAGCTCGTCAGGCCGGGGTACCGTGCGTGGCGGTCTGCGGCACCGTCGCCGGCGGCGAGGGACTGTTCGCGGCGACCGTCGCGCTCGACCGGCTCGGCCGCGATCCCCGCCGCCACGCTCGGGCTCTGCTCAGGATCGCCGCTCGGTGTGCCGTCGCGGTGGTGCGCGACGGCGGCCTGGTTCAGCCGTAGACGGGGGTGAGCCACTCCGCGTACTTGTCGACGCGCCCGGTCACCACGCTGTTGTAGAGGTCCTGGATACGCATCGTGACCGGGCCGGGCTCTCCGTCCCCGACGCGGCGACGGTCGATGTCGATCACCGGCGCGACCTGGGCCCCGGTGCCGCAGAGGAACACCTCGTCGGCGACGTAGAGCTCGGTCCGATCGATCGACCGCTCGACCACCTCGAGCCCAAGTTCCTCCCGGACCAGGTGCATGATGCCCTGACGCGTGATTCCCTCGAGGATGTTGTCCGATGGCGGCGGCGTGTACAGGGTGCCCTGGCGGACGATGAAGATGTTCTCGGCGCTGCCCTCGCAGACATGCCCGTCCATGGTCAGGAGGATGGCCTCGTCGAAGCCCGCCTGGAGGGCCTCAGACTTGGCCAGGGCGCTGTTCACGTATACGCCGGTGCACTTGGCCCGGGCCGGCATCATGGTGTCGTCCACCCGCCGCCACGAGCTCACCAGACAGCGGATTCCTCCGGTGCCGACGTAGGCGCCCATCGGAGCGGTGCAGATCGCGAAGCTCTCAGGGACGTCGTGGAGCTTCACGCCGATGATCTCCGCCGACTTGAAGATGAGCGGTCGGACGTAGACGTCCTCACGGTACTCGTTGCGCCGGAGCAGCTCCCGGGTGATGTCGCACAGTTCGGGCGTGGAGAGCGGCACCTCCATCTGCAGGATGCGGGCGTTGACGCGGAGACGGTCGAAGTGCTCGGCCGGCCGCAGCGTGTAGAGCTGCTCGCGCTCCTCGTTCCAGTACGCGCGAATGCCCTCGAAGACGCCGGTCCCGTAGTTGAGGCCGTGGGTGAGCAGGCCGACCTTGGCATCGGAGTACCGGCAGATCCCGCCGTTGAACCAGGTCCACGAGGTCTCACGGCGGGTCTCGACGTTGGGCGAGGTGGCGGCGGTGGTCTGGGTCATGGACGGAGCGTACAACCCCGGCGCCCCTGGCCACCCGCCCATCCATGGCCTGCTGCCGCCAGGCGCGACGGTCGAGAGCATCCCGCGAGGCGTCTCCAGCAAGTGCCACGCAGGCGTCAAGTGACGCTCTGATATGCTCAACATTCGTTAAGACCTGGCAGAACTTCTGTGCGTTCCGCACATGACACGGCTCACGGCCAGGGGACGGGAGGAGTCATGACCGACGTTGTCAAAGCCCAGCGTGTCGCGCTGCCACCTGCGCGCTCGATCCGCTGGAACCCCAGCCCCGAGGAGCTTCGTGAGCTCACTTCGAGGATGCTCGACGCGCGGCTGACCGAGTTCGACAACTACAACGTGCAGACCAAGGTGGTGTCGCGGAGCAAGAGCAGCACCTACATCATCACGGACACCCCCGAGGACCACACCGATCAGACACTCTCCCGCGCGGTCGGCCGCCACGTCGCCGAGCTCCAGGAGGCCCACATCCGCGATCGCGACATGGTCGTGGTCGACGGCTACATCGGCAACGACCCGGAGCGCCGGGTGCGGGCCCGCCTCTACATCGAGGAGGCCTTCGCCAACATCGCCGGGATGCAGCGCTGGCTGTTCTTCGAGAACGAGGGCCAGGGCGGCGAGGGCTGGGATCCGGAACTCACGGTCATCTACACGCCGTCACTCGAGGCGCCGGGCTACCCCGAGAACCGCCTGATCGCGGTCGACCTCGACAACGGCGTCACCCGCGTCCTCAACAGCGACTACTTCGGCGAGTCCAAGAAGGGCGGCCTGCGCATGTGGAACAAGCTCACCTACGACCAGGGCGGGCTCTCGCTCCACGCGGGCTGCAAGGTCATTCCCACCGACCGCGGAGAGCAGTCGATGCTCATCGTCGGGCTGTCGGGCACCGGCAAGACCACGACGACCTTCACGCGCCAGAACGAGTCCAAGCCCGTGCAGGACGACTTCGTCGCCCTCTACCCGGGCGGCCGGATTGTCGCCACGGAGAACGGCTGCTTCGCCAAGACCTTCGCGCTCGACCCCAAGGACGAGCCCACCATCTTCGGCGCCGTCTGCAAGCCCGAGGCCTATCTCGAGAACGTCTCGATGGATCCGGCCGGCACGATCGACTTCTTCGACACGGCGTACACGCAGAATGGCCGCGCCGTCTTCCGCATGGAGGCCCTCGGCTGGCACCGCGACGCCCGTGATGTCACGCGGGTCCACCAGCTGCTCATCCTCAACCGCAACGAGAACATCATCCCGGCCGTGGCGCGGCTCAGCCGTGAGCAGGCGGCCGCGTACTTCATGCTCGGCGAGACCCAGGGAACCTCAGCGGGCGGCAAGGAGGAGGCGGGCAAGTTTCTGCGCGTCCCCGGCACCAACCCGTTCTTCCCGCTTCGTCACGAACAGCAGGGCAACCGCTTCCTCGAGCTGTTCGACAGCTGCGGCTTCGAGGTCTTTCTGCTCAATACGGGCCGCGTCGGCGGTCCGCCCGCCAACGAGAGCAGCAAGAAGGTCACGATCCCGTACTCGAGCGCGGTGGTCAAGGCGATCGCCGAGGGGACCATCGAGTGGGAGACCGACCCGGACTTCGGGTATGAGGTGGCAAGCTCGCTGCCCGGCGTCGACGACCTCGAGATCCTCCAGCCCCGCCGCCTCTACGAGCGGACCGGTCGCCTTGACGACTACCAGACCATCGTCGAACGGCTTCGTGCCGAGCGTCGTGACTTCCTGGCCAGGTACCCGGGACTGCGCTCCGAGATCGTCGACGCCATCACGACATGAGCGCTGCCGGCACGGCTGAGCACGTGCTGACGGCGGCTGATGACGAGGCGGTCATCGGCATCGGCGCACCTCCCGACGACGTCTGGGCGCTCGTCTCGGACATCACCACCATGCCCCGATGGAGCCCGGAGACGTACCGGACGGAGTGGGTGGGCGGGGTGTCAACGGCGGCAGTGGGCGCGCGATTCAGGGGGTGGAACCGCTGGGGCTGGGTGCGGTGGTCGACGACCTGCGAGGTGGAGGTCTGCGATCCCGGACGCGAGTTCACCTTCGCCACCCGCTTCGGCTCTCGCGCGGGAACGCGGTGGAGCTACCGGTTCGAGGACGACGGAGCTGGTGGAACGACGGTCACCGAGGCGAGGACGCAGCTCCACGCGCCGCTGCACGGACGCATCGCGTACGCCACGGTCCTCCGTGGCCACAACGACACCTTCGCTGCCGCGATGGCGGAGACGCTCGGTCGGCTCAAGCGAGCGGCAGAACCGCCGCGCTGATGCGGCTCTGAATCCCCTCCCGGATATCCTGTCGCGGTGCCGGAGACCGCACGACGACTGTCCCGGGCGCTGACCGGCGTCGCCGTCGACATCGGGGCGCTGCGCGAATCCCGGCCGTTCCGCCGGCTCAGCGCGGGTCAGTTGGTGTCGCTGGTCGGACGGCAGATCACCGTGGTGGCGGTGCCGTACCAGGTGTACAAGATGACCGGGTCGCCGGTGCTCGTCGGGTTGCTCGGGCTCGCTCAGGCGGTGCCACTGATCACGGTGTCACTGCTCGGCGGCGGCATCGCAGATCGTGTCGACCGGCGCCGGCTGCTGCTTGTCACGCAGGTCCTGCTCGCACTCTGCTCGCTGACCCTGCTGGTCGGCGCCCTCGGCCAGCCGCCGGTGATCTTCGTATTCGCCGTCGTCGCGGTCGCGGCGGCGGTATCGGCGCTCGACTCCCCCACGCGGACCGCGATCGTTCCCAACCTGGTCTCACCCGAACGGCTCCCCGGGGCGATCTCCGTCAACATCGCCATGTTCCAGACGACACTGGTCGCGGGTCCAGCGCTCGGCGGTCTGGTGATCGCCCAGTTCGGCCTTGCCGGCGCGTACCTCGTCGACGTGGCGAGCTTCACTGCGGCGATCATTGCCGTGTGGCTGCTCCCGCCACAGCCGCCGCAGTCGAGCCACCGCGATTCACCGTGGGCCGCGCTCCGCCGGGGCTTCGCGTTCGTCCGCCGGCAGCGCGTCATCCTGGGCACGTACGCCATGGACCTGAGCGCCATGATCTTCGGCCTGCCGCGGGCAGTGTTCCCCGTGCTGGCGGCCACGACCTTCAGCACCGGACCGCAGGGCCTTGGGTACCTGTATGCGGCTCCTGGCGCCGGTGCCGTGGTGGCCGCGCTCAGCAGTGGCTGGCTGTCGCGCTCCACCCGGCTGGGTCGAGTGGTGGTGGTGACCATCGCGATCTGGGGTGTGGCGATCGTCCTCTTCGGATTCGTCAGCGCCGTGTGGCTTGGCCTGCTGCTCCTTGCGGTCGCCGGTGCCGCCGATTCGTTGAGTGCGGTGTGCAGAACCACGATCATGCAGACACTCACCCCCGACGAGCTGCGTGGCCGGCTCACCGCCGTCTATTTCATGGTGGTCGTTGGTGGCCCGTTCCTCGGTGATCTCGAGGCCGGGGTCGTCGCCGGCGTCAGCTCTCCGCGGGTCTCGGTCGTGTCCGGCGGCGTGCTCTGCATCGTCGGCCTCGCCGTCGCCGTTCTCGTGTTCCCGGAGGTCTGGCGCTACCGCGGTCGGGCCACCGACCTGGTACCGGCGCTAGCCGACGACGCTGCCGCCGGTCCGCCCGTGTAATGTCGCAGTCCATCGATCCACAGTGCCGGGAGACAGACGTGACCGAGGTCAGCACAGGGCCGACGCGACCGCGTACCGACCCGAGCAGGCTCACGGTGCACCCGCCCGTCGGAGACGTCCCCGCGAGCATGCTTGCCCAGGTGATCCGGCCTGACCGATACGGTCAACCCGGCGACGCGTTCGCGGTCGAGGAGATCCCCACGCCCCGCCCGGGTCCGGGCGAGGCCCTGGTGTACGTCATGGCCGCCGGGGTGAACTACAACAACGTCTGGGCGGCGCTCGGCAGTCCGGTCGACGTGATCGCGGCGCGGCGGAAGGCGGGGGCGGCGGAGGACTTTCACATCGGCGGCAGTGACGCCTCGGGAGTGGTCTACGCGGTCGGCGACGGTGTCGACAACGTTCGTGTCGGTGACCAGGTGGTCGTGCACTGCGGCCAGTGGGATGCCGGCGACCCGTACATCACCGGCGGAGGTGACCCGATCACAGCGCCGAGCGCGCGTATCTGGGGCTACGAGACCAACTGGGGAAGCTTCGCGCAGTTCACCCTCGTGCAGGCTCACCAGCTCCTCCCCAAACCGCCCCGGCTCAGCTGGGCGTCAGCGGCGGCGTACATGCTCGTCGGTGCCACCGCGTACCGGATGCTGTGCGGCTGGGAGCCGCATACCGTGAGCAAGGACGACGTCGTTCTGGTGTGGGGCGGCAGCGGTGGACTGGGCTGCCAGGCGATCCAGATCGTCAGAGCGCGAGGCGGCATCCCCGTCGCCGTGGCGTCGGGTGATGAGCGCGGCGAATTCTGTGTCAGCCTCGGCGCGGTCGGCTACATCGATCGCAAGAACTTCGACCATTGGGGCCTGCCTCCCGACTGGCGCGACAACGACGCCTACGGCGAGTGGGCGGCGGGGGCGCGTGCCTTCGGCAAGGCGATCTGGGAGGTTCTCGGCGAGAAGCGCAACCCGCGTATCGTCTTCGAGCACCCCGGTGAGGCGACGATTCCCACCTCGATCTTCGTGTGCGACAACGCCGGCATGGTGGTGATCTGCGCGGGAACCACGGGCTACCACGCGGCCGTCGATCTGCGCTACCTGTGGATGCGAAGCAAGCGGCTTCAGGGCTCGCACTTCGCCAACGACCACGACGCCGCGGCGCTGAACGAACTGGTCACCGCCGGTCATGTGGATCCCTGCCTTCGTCAGACGTTCGACTTCGATGATGTCGGCGTCCCCCACCAGTTGATGTTCGAAAACCGACACCCGGTCGGCAACATGGCCGTCCTCGTCGGAGCCCGTGACGCCGAGCAGACGGAGTTCTAGACGAGCGCGCTCCGCACCCTGATCACCAGCGCCTCCGGCGTCTCGGTGGCGATCTCCAGACGACGACCCGACCGCAGCCAGTCCATCTCCGCCTGGTCGAGCCGGTCCGAGAGGTCGCGCGGCAAGCGGGCCGGCGCCCCCTCGACGACCTGCGCCCGCCGCCCGGCGACGTCGCGTGGATTGAGGCCCACATCCACCACGTCGGCACCGGCATCCTCGAGCTCTGCTGCCAGCGCACAGCCGGCCGGGTCGCAATCGTGTATGACGATCACCCGGTGGCCGCGGATGGCCGCGGGACGGTCTGCCGCGGTGGCAACCGAGACCGCACCGATCCGCTCGCGGTTGGCGCCGAGGACCGCGGCGGTGTCCGGGCGATCGCAGACAACCAACGTCCCGCCACCAGAGGTCGCTCTGACCCCGTCGACGAGGCCCTCGTACGTCCGGTCGCCGGAGAGAAATCGCTGCGCGAACTCGGGGAACGAGATGGCCAACACCCGCGTCAGCGGTTCGGGACGCCGCTCCGCCATGTGGGTCACCGCCCCAAGTCCGACCAACATCAGCCCGATCCCGCCGACCACGACGAGCGCGATTCGCTGACCGATGATGACGCCCACCAGGATGAGGACCAGGCCGAGGCCGACCTCCCCGGACGCGACCTGCAGCCTTGGGATCTCGGCGTCGGCGCACGCCGCGTAGTAGAGCTGCCGTCCGCTGAAGGCCCAGCCGCCCTGATGGAGCCGGTCCGCCGCTGCCCGCACCAGGTCATCCGTGATCTCAATCGCCATCCCGAGGGAGTCTGGCAGGCGTCCGCACGGGCGACCCGAGCAGGGAGAATCGGGGCCGATGCCACCTTCCTTCTACGTCCCTGACGGCGACGGTTTCGAGTCGACGGACTGGACGCGCGGGCCGTGGGACCCCCGCTTCCAGCACGCCGGGCCGCCGGCCGCCCTGATGGCGCGGGCCATCGAACGGCTCGATGGGGGCGAGGAGTTCACGGTGAGCCGATTCACGGTCGAGCTGCTGCGAAGCATCCCCGTCGGGCGGCTCACGGTGGCCGCGGTGATGGCGCGCCCCGGCAAGCGCGTGCAGCTCGCCGAGGCGACGATGAGCGGAGAGGGCGGTGTGCTTGCCGTGGCTCGGGCATGGCGCATCAGGAGGGAGCCGACCCCTGCGGAGGCGAGTCAGCCCGAACCGCCCCCGTTCCCCGGTCCGGAGGTCTTGGCCCCGGGGCCGGCGTTCGACCCATGGAAAGGTCCCAGCTACTTCTCCGCGGTGGAATGGCGAGAGGCGCGCGGCAGTTTCATGGCCGCCGGTCCGGCGACCACGTGGATGCGGATGCGGGGGGTCCTGGTCGAGGACGAGGCACCGTCACCGATTACCCGCGTTCTCGTGGCGGCGGATTCGGGTAATGGCATCAGCATGGAGCTCCCGCTCGAGACCCACGTGTTCATCAACATGGAGTTGACCGTCCACCTGTTCGCCGAGCCCATCGGTGAGTGGGTGTGTCTCGATGCGCGAACCAGGATCGGCTCGGAGGGCATCGGCCTCGCGTCGAGCGTTCTCTACGACACCCGGCGCAGGATCGGGCTGGGCAACCAATCGCTGCTGGTCCGGCCACGCTGACCACCGCGTACCGGTCGGCTGTGGCGCGGTGCGCCGTGAGTGCCGAAGTATGCTGACGACGTGATCTCCGAGACGGCGGCCACGCCAGGCACCACCGGGCACGGGCGGGACTATGCCTCCGAGCAGCGGCGCTGGGAGGAGCGTGCGCTGCGGCGCGCGCTGAAGCGCGGTGAGCGGCAGGAGGGATTCCTCACCGGCAGCGGCATCGAGGTCGCCCCGCTCTACGGCCCGGCCGATCTCGAGAACCATGACCCCCTCTCCGACGAGGGGTTCCCAGGGGAGATGCCGTTCACGCGCGGCGTACAGACCACGATGTACCGCGGGCGGCTGTGGAGTATCCGCCAGTACGCCGGATACGGCACGGCCGGCGACGCCAACGAGCGATTCCGGTTCCTCCTCACTCACGGACAGAAGGGTCTGTCGGTAGCGTTCGACCTCCCCACCCAGATGGGGCTGGACAGCGACGACCCGCGTGCGGTGGGTGAGGTTGGGCAGGTGGGCGTCGCCATCGACTCCGTCACCGACATGGTCGACCTGTTCGACGCCATCCCGCTCGACGCGGTGAGCACCTCGATGACGATCAACGCTCCAGCCCCGGTCCTGGTCGCCATGTACATCGTCGCGGCCGAACGGCAGGGAGTGCCGGCCGAGGCCGTGATGGGCACGGCGCAGAACGACGTTCTCAAGGAATACGTCGCGCGCGGAACGTACATCTACCCCCCGCGCCCGTCGCTCCGGCTGGCCGCGGACCTGATCGCGCACTGTGCCAAGCACGCCCCCAAGTTCAACGCGATCTCATTGAGCGGCTATCACATCCGCGAGGCGGGAAGCACTGCGCCCCAGGAGATGGCCTTCGCCGTCGCCAACGCGTGTGAGTACGTCGCCGCGGTGGTGGAGCGCGGCGTCGCGGTCGACGACTTCGCCGCCAAGCTCTCGTGGATCTTCAACACGCACACCGACTTCTTCGAGGAGATCGCCAAGTACCGCGCATTGCGTCGGCTCTGGGCGCGTTTGATGACCGAACGATTCGGCGCGACGGACCCACGCTCGCTGATGCTGCGCACCCACACGCAGACCGGTGGCTCGACGCTCACTGCGCAACAGCCTGAGAACAACATCGTCCGCGCGGCGATCCAGGCGCTGGCCGCAGTGCTCGGCGGCGTCCAGTCGCTGGCGCTGTCCTGCTATGACGAGGCTCTTTCCATCCCGACCGAGAAGGCGCAGCGCATCGCGGTGCGCACGCAGCAGATCATCGGAGAGGAGATCGGCGTCACCAACACCGTCGATCCGCTTGGTGGCTCGTACTTCGTCGAATGGCTGACCGACGAGTTGGAACGGCGTGCCACGGCGCTGCTCGCCGAGGTCGACGCACGCGGCGGCGCGGTCGCGTGCATCGAGTCCGGCTGGATGCAGGAGCAGATCCAGGATGAGGCATACCGCGCTGAGCTCGCGGTGGTGTCCGGCGAGAAGGTGGTGGTGGGTGTGAACCGCTACACCGAGAGTGAGGAGGCAAATCCACCGGTCATCTTCCGCACCGACGACCGAGCCGGCAAGCAGCAACTCGAGCGTTTGCAGGCTCACCGGGAGCAGCGCGACTCGACGGCGGTGGCAGCGACGCTGGAGCGTCTCCAGGTCGTGGCCTCGGGCACCGACGAGCTCATGCCGGCCATCCTCGACGCCGTTCGCGCAGACGCGACCCTTGGCGAGATCTGTGGCACCCTGCGCGATGTCTTCGGTGAGTACCAACCGCCGACCACGATTTGAGCGGCAGCGTGCTGGCGGGGGCACGCCGGCGACTGATCGGCGGCGCTGTGCGCACCTGGCGCGCCGTGGTGACGATGCCGCGCGGCGCCCGGTTGGTGGTGATCGGTGTCGTGGTCGCCGCCGGCTTCGCCGGCATCGTGTTCCCGCTGTTCAGCAACAGCGGGGCTCCTCCTCAGGCGGAGATCGCGGGCCAGCTACCCGAGACGGCGAGGGTGGGACAGCCCGTTCGTGTGGACATCGCCGTCGACAACGTCGGCGACGGGATCATCTACCCGGTGTGCATCTCCCTTGGAGGCAGCGGTGCCACCCTGGTGTCCGCCAACTTCCAGGGTCTCGACCAGGTGACCGCGTCGGGGAACCGCGTCTGTGGTGGTCAGCTGACCGGTCAGGAGACGATCAGCATCACGCTGGTCGTAGCGTTCGATCATCGCGGCAGCAGCGAGGTCACGCTGGTCCCGGAACAGGGGGCGACCGTCATCGGGCCGGTCTTCAGGGGCACGGTGGGGGTGTCCTGAGCCGCCATCGATTCATCGCAGCGCGCAGGCGCCGACCGCCCCCACCGCTGTAGGCTTGACGGCTCAGAAGGAGGTGGCAGAGTGGCGCAAGAATTCGACGACTTCGAGGACTTCTTTCCCTGGTATGTCGGGCAGCACAGCAAGCGCGCGACCAGGTGGTTTCATTTCGCCGGCACGCATCTCGGAGCGGCCGCCGCCCTCACCGGCCTCGCTCGCCGCCGTCCCGCAGCCATCGCCGCCTTTCCCGTGATCTCCTACTCAATGGCATGGTTCAGCCACTTCGTCATCGAGAAGAACAACCCGGCGAGCTTCGGCCACCCGCTGTGGTCGCTTCGCGGCGACATGCGGATGCTGGCAATGATGTGGCAGGGCCGCGACGCCGAGCTGGAACGGCTCGCCACAGAGGCTCTGCGCCCGACCATCGCCGCCTGAGGGCCACGGCTGCGACGTTGTTACTCGCAGCGCGCAGCAACAACTCGGCGTGGATCGCTCTCATTGTGGGCGCCGTCTTCGCCCGACCCCATGATCGCAAGCAATCGCGGCGGTGTCACCGCCTCATCGTAGGCCGGCCACCGAGCCGGGTCACCGTGACCGAGTGGCGCCTCAGTCTCGGGCGAACAACCGTGCCAGCCACACCAGTGTGCGCACCGGCGAACCGGTGGGACCGCTGGGAATGTCCTTGAGGCTGACCTGGTTGTTCCATGAGGTCCCGGCGATGTCGAGATGCACCCACGGCAAGCCCCCGGAGAAGGCGCGGATGAACACCCCGCCGGAGATGGTGCCCGCCTCGCGCCCGCCCCAGTTGCGGACGTCGGCAACCTCGCTGCGCAGGCAGACGTCGTACTCGGGATACATCGGCAACTCGGTGAACCGATCGCCCGCCTCGCGAGCCGCTTGCTGCACCAATGCCGCCAGCCGCGCATCGCTGTTCATCAGGCCGGCGCTGACGTGGCCGAGGGCGACGATCGCCGCTCCGGTCAGCGTTGCGACATCAACGATGTGCGTCGCCCCGGCGCGCCGGGCCATGGCAAGACCGTCGGCCAGAACGACGCGTCCCTCGGCGTCGGTGTTGACCACCTCGATGGTGGTCCCATCGAGCGCTCTGACGACGTCGCCAGGCTTCAGCGCCCGCCCTCCCGGCATGTTCTCGGTGGTGGGCACGATGCCGACCACGTTGCACGGCAGCTTGAGCGTCGCGATGGCGTGCATGGCCGACAGCACGGCGGCGCCTCCGCCCATGTCCGACTTCATCATCTCCATGCCCAGTGAGGGCTTGATCGAGATGCCGCCGGTGTCGAACGTGATGCCCTTGCCGACCAGGGCGAGCCGTGGATCCCCCTCGGCGCCGCCGTCGTGGCGGACGATGATCATCACCGGTGGCTGCTCGCTCCCCTGGGCGATGCCCAGCAGCGCCCCCGCACCGGCGGCCTCGAGCGCGGCGCGATCCATGACCTCGACGCTCAGGGAGGTGCCCTCGCACAACTCGCGGACGGCGGCAGCAAGGTCGGTCGGGGTCAGAGAGTTCGATGGCTCGCTCACCCAATGCTGCACGCGCATCGTGGACTCGGCGAGCAAGACGGCCTCGGCGAGGGCTGTGTCGATTGAATCACCCGCGTCGCCGTCGACCCCGCCGACAACGATCTCCCCGATGGGAGGGGCTTGGTCGGGCTCGCTCTTGCGCACACCGGCCTCGTGATTGGCGACCAATGTCCCCGTCACCATTGCCCGCAGCAACGCCGCCACATCGGGAACCGCCGTCCCGGCCAGTGAGGTGTCCGCGGCGAGGACCACCCGGGTGAGCCGCCGGCGGCGCAACTGCACCCCGGCGAGCGTGTACGCGTTGTGCAGCCGAAAGCTGTCCAGGACGGCCCGGTCCCCGAGTCCGAGCACGGCGACGCGCCGCGCCGCGATGCCACCGGTCGCGGGGATCACGGTCACCTCACCGAAGCTGCCGCGCATCTCCCCCGACTCGATCATCCCGCTGAGCTCTCCGCGCAGCGCACCGTCCAGCGCCGTCGCCACGGGCCCGAGCTCGCCCTTGAAGGCGGTGACCACCAGCGCGTCGCCGCCGATTCCCGCCGGCGCGCCGTCGCCTCTCATCGCCACCGTCATGTCGTCCCTCCTCCGGCAGTCCTCGTCCGGAGTCCCGCGCCGGCCGCCGAATGGTAGCGGCGGCCGACCATACTCGTCCCCGTGCGCGACTGGACAGCGCTCCGAGAGGAACTCCGGGCCGAGGCGACCTCACGGGGCTGGTGCGCGCTGGGGGTCACCGGGGTCGAGCCCTTCGACGAGGGCCGCCGCCGCGGGCTCGAGGCGGTAGCCGCCGGCCGCATGGACGGGATGCCGTGGATGACCAGTGAGCGGGTTACCGCCAGCACCGACATCGGGCCACGCTACCCGTGGGCGCGCAGCATCCTCGCGCTTGCCTGGCCCTACCGCCCGGTGCGCCCATCGGCAGTGGCCGATGACGACCGACCCCACGGTCGCATCGCCGGATACACGCTCCTCGAGGACCCCGAGAGCGGGGACGCCGTCGACTACCACGACGTGCTCGGCCGTCGCTGCGACGAGCTCGTCGAATGGCTGAGGGGACGCGTCGGCGAGCTGAGGGCGAAGCGCTTCATCGACCACGGCTGGGCCATGGACCGCGCCATCGCCGAGCGGGCCGGTATCGGGTTCACCGGCAAGCACGCCTCCCTGCTCACCACGGCGGCGGGCTCGTACGTGCTTCTCGCCGAGATCGCGATCTCCCTGCCACTGCCGCCGGACGCCCCGTCCAGGAAGGGGTGCGGCTCGTGCGCCGCATGCATCCCTGCCTGCCCCACCGGGGCGATCGTGGCTCCGGGGGTGATCGACGCGCGGCGATGCATCTCCTACCTGACCATCGAACACCGGGGCCCCATCCCGGTCGAGCTGCGTCCGCTGATGGGCACGTGGGTCTTCGGCTGTGACCTCTGCCAGGAAGCGTGCCCGATCAACCACCGTCGCGCCCCGGCGGCCCTGACGGATCCGGCTGAACCCCGCGGCGCCGGTCCGGTGGCCGCCCCGGATCTCGTCTCGCTGCTCGAGCTCGACGACGAAACGTTCATCCGGAGGTTTGGGCGCACGGCCATCCGGCGAACAGGACGCGCCGGCCTCGCCCGCAACGCTGCCGTGGCCTTGGGAAATGCTGGGTCCGTGGCGACCGCTCCGGCATTGCGCCGAGCCGCCGCTACCGACCCCGACCCGGTGGTCCGCGAGGCGGCCGAGTGGGCGCTCGAGCGCGTGCTCGCCAGCAGTGCGCCCCGCGACTAGGTCCGGCCGCTCCCGGTCAGTGGAACAGCCAGATCGCCGCAACCGCCGCGGCGGCGATCGGGGCTCCGACACAGGCGGCGACCATCGGAACCGGGTCGTGCTGCGGTGGCCACCAGGCGTGGGGGAGGGCGCGGCCGATCGGGACCCGCGAGCGCCGGATCCGCGCGGACTGCGCACTGAGGATCGCCGCCGCCATCCCGGCAAGCACGATCAGGAGGGTCGCCTCGCCGGTGAGGCCGGCAAGGTGGGTCGCACCCACCCGCCACAGTGCCGCCGCGACGGCAAAGGCCGCGAGGCCCAGCAGCACGCCGCAGATCGCCGCCTGCAGCGGTAGGGAGGGCACGGTGCGTCGTGGCGCGGGCAGCGGCATGGCCCACGCAGCGTACCACCGTGCGGGCGGCCGCTCAAACCACACGGGAGGCGACGATGCCTTGACCTTTGTGGCGGTCACGCCTACCCTGATCGAGTTCGCAGCCGTTTGCGACCGGTTCCACGTCCCACCACACGTCTCACCCAGGGAACCCCCCAATGTCGTCCCGCACACGCCTTGTTGCTGCGGCCATCGGCGCCACCGCTGTCGCCGCGGTCCCGGCCAGTGTCATCGCCAGCACGTATGTCGTGCATCCCGGCGACACCCTGGGCGAGATCGCGTTGCGCCACGGCACCACGGTCAGCGCCCTCGCCGAGGCCAATCACCTCGCCGACCCCAACCTGATCCGCATCGGGCAGCTTCTTCAGATCCCCGATTCCAAGATCGGAACCCCACGCTACACGGCCGCGGCTCACGATTCCGAGACATCCACGGTGGTGCATGGCGACACCCTCATCAGCATTGCCCGGCGTTACGGCGTCGACCTCACCGCCCTGGCCCGGACCAACGGCCTCAACGTGAACGCGCCTCTCCACGTCGGGGTGGTGCTTCACGTTCCGGGCCGGATCGCGCGCGTCAACGCCCTGCTCGTCCACACGGCCGACCAGGTTGGCGTCCCCCCGCGGCTGGTCCGGGCGGTCGCCTGGATGGAGAGCGGCTGGCAGCAGGGGGTCGTGTCCCCGACCGGCGCGATCGGGCTCATGCAGGTTGAGCCGTACACAGGCGAGTGGGTCTCGCGCTACCTCGCGGGCCGGACGCTCAACCTGCGCATCGCCAGCGACAACGTCCTCGCCGGCACGCTGCTCCTCCACCACCTCCTCGCCGTTCACGGGGGGGACGTCGAGGCGGCCCTCGCGGCGTACTACCAGGGCGACGCCTCCATCCGAAAGCACGGTCTCTACGACGACACCCGTCGTTACCAGCAGGTCGTCACCGACCTGATGGGCGAGGAGTGACCGGGCGACTTATCCCCAGGTTCTCCCCATCACCCACAGCGTCGGTATCAAGAAATCGTTATGGGCGGACCGCGGTGCGGGTCAGGGCAGTCCGAGTTCGAGGGGAAGGCTGAGGCAGCGCACCCCGCCACCCGACTTCATGAACTCGTCCACAGGCAGGCTCACGACGTCGAACCCAGCCTCGCGCAGAGGCCCCCTCATCGCCTCTGACGCACTGGAGCTGATCACCCTGCCCGCCAGCGGCATGGCATTGCAGGCGAACCCCGCGGCCACCTCCGCCGGGACCTCGATGAGACGCGGCACGCGGGCTCGCGCGAGCTCGACGGACTCCGGCGAGAAGGCATCCGGCGCGATCAGCGCGGTCCGATCGTCGAGAGGACAGAAGCAGGTGTCGAGGTGATAGAAGCGCGGGTCGACCAGCTCCAGTGAGGTGCTCTCGACGTCGAGCATCGTCGCCACCTCCTCGTGGACAGCCGCGTCGGTGCGGTAGCCCCAAGCCTGGAAGAGGTGGTCGCCGACGAAGAGGGCGTCGCCGGCCCCCTCGAAGGAGAGCTCGGCTGACACCTCGCGCACGTCGAAGCCGAGCCCCTCGAGCACCGCGCGCCAGTGACGCTCCTCCCCAGCCCGCTCCGCGTGATGGAAGCGGCTCAGCACCGCGCGCCGGCGCCACAGCACGGCGGCGTTGGCGGTGAAGACCATGTCGGGCAGCCCCGCGACCGGGGAGGCCAGCTCGATGGTCTCGCCGAGCTGGTTGTAGAGGCGCTCGACCGCCCCCCACTGCTCGACGGCGCGCTCGTGGTTCACCTCCACGGCGACATTCATCCACGGGTTGATCTCGTACTCGATGCCGAAATGATCGGGGGGGCACATGAGAATGGCCATGACGCGCAACTCGCACATCCGTCCAGGCCGATCGCGGAGGCGGGGAGCTCCTGGTTCCGGGTCGAGGTGAGGATGGCACAAATGAGGCGATCCGAGGTCTATCCGCCGCTCATGGCCTCGTTCCACCGGCGCACGAACCATCGGGTCACCACGCCGTTGACCACGAAGAGATCCTCAGCTCCGGACCCTCTCAGACCGCACGGGCGGCCAGCGCGCCCGCGGCAGCCAGCGCCGCCGTCGCCGGGATGGTGAGCACCCAGGCGATCACGATGGTGCGCGCTGTTCCCCAGCGCACGGCCGCGAGCCGCCGCGTCGCCCCCGCGCCCATGACCGCTCCGGACACCACATGGGTGGTGCTCACCGGTATGGCGAACTGGGTGGCGGCCTGGATGACCACTGCCGCCATGGTCTGCGCCGCGAAACCGTCGACCGGCTCCAGACGGGCGATCCGGCTTCCCATGGTGCGGATGATCCGCCAGCCACCGGCATACGTGCCCGCCCCGATCGCCGTCGCCGCCGCCACCACCACCCAGAGAGGTGGCGAGGGGAAGGCCCCGTGTCCGGCGCTGATGTGCCCGGTGGCGAGGAGTGCGAGCGTGATGACGGCCATCGTCTTCTGGGCGTCGTTGGCACCGTGACTGAAGGACACGAAGCTGCCGCTGAAAATCTGGGCGACGCGGAAGTTCCTGTTGCCACGCGACGGGTGGATGTGGCGGAAGACGTAGAGCACGCCGATCAGGAACAGGTATCCCAGCACCAGCCCGGCGATGGGTGAGGTGATCAGCCCGATGATCACCGGGATCACCTTGTCCCATTTCACGGCGTGGACGCCATAGCCGGCGATCCCCATACCGATGAGCGCGCCGATGAGCGCGTGTGACGAGCTCGACGGCAGTCCGGCACGCCAGGTGACCAGATTCCACACGGTCGCCGCCGACAGTGCGGCGATGATCATCGCCAGCGACACACCCTGGTCGGGCGCCACCAGGCCGCCGATGGTGTTGGCCACCTTGGTGTGCAGCAGCTGGATGGCGACCACCGCGCCGATCAGGTTGAGCAGCGCCGAGAACCCGATCGCGAGCCGCGGGCTGAGGGCGCGCGTGCTGATGGTGGTGGCCACAGCGTTGGCGGTGTCGTGGAAGCCGTTTGTGAAGTCGAATCCGAGCGCGACCGCGACCGTGATCACCAGGAGCGCGGTCTGCGCGTCAGGCATTCTTGATGGTGATAGCCTCGAGGATGTTCGCCACATCCTCACAACGGTCGAGCGCATCCTCGAGAAGGGTGAAGAAATCCTTGAGCTTGATCACTTCCAGGGCCTCGTAGCCTCCGCTGAACAGGTCGGCGATCGCGCGCCGAGACGCGGTGTCACCGAGGTTCTCCAGCCGGTGCACCTCGATGCCATGTTCGTCGACGCCCTTGAGTTGTTCGAGCTTGGCAACACCCTGCTGCAGTTGCTCGACGGCGCTGGCGATCAACGCGACCATCTCCTGGGCCGCCGCCGGCACCCTTTCGATCTTGTACAGGGTGACCGTGTCGCCGATCTCCTCGATGTAGTCGAGCACATCGTCCAGCCCGGACGCGAGCGCATAGATGTCCTCACGGTCGAACGGCGTGACAAAGGTCCTGTTGAGGGTGCGGACAAGCTCGTGGGTGACGTCGTCCCCCTCGTGCTCCAGATCCGTGATCGCCTTCTGCTTGACGGCGAGCGACGGCAGGTCGTCGATGCCCTCACGTAACAATTGCGCCGCGGCGACGATGGCCCGGACGTGCTGATCGAACAGTTGGTAGAAGCGCCGTTCGCGCGGTAACAGCGAGAGTCGCACCGCCTGCCTCCTATCGGTGTCGGGGGAGCGGCGAGCATAGAGAATGGACCGCGGGGAGAGAGGGTCTCAGGCCGCTCCGTCGATGGGCAGGGCGCTCAGGACGGTGGGGCTGAACGGCCGCAACGGCTGCTGCGCGCTCGCCCGCGGCGGGTCAATCGGGCGGCGGCGCACGCACCACTTCGGGCTGACGTCGTCCCGCAGCGCGACCAGCGCGAACTCGGCCATCTCCACGCTGAGGCGACGTGGCCTGGCACGCGGCGGCTCGACCGTCGCGACCAGCCGCGGCCGCACCCATGTCACCCCCGATCCGGCGGCGGCGGTGTCGACCGGAGGATCGGATGAGGCCTCCACCGCGCCGGCCAGCCAGCGCACCGCCGGCCCTGACTCGAGTGCCGCCCAACCGAGCAGCCCGAGCCGTCCGTCGGCGAAGTCCGCCAGGATGACGCGAACCGGGTTCGCACTGCTGGACCAGCCCACCACCACGACGTCGCGGCGCTCCGAGAGCGCGATGCGCAGGCGCTCCGGCGATGCCATGCCCGCCCGGTAGGGTGCCTCCTCGCGGCGTGCGATGACCGCTGACAGTCCCTGCTGCGTGGCCGCCGCAGCAAGGGCCCGGCCGTGGCCGGTGACGTGGTCGGGCAGCTGGATCCGCGACTCACCGGGGATCACCTCGCGGAGCATGGCAAGGCGGTGGCGCAGTGGCCGGAGGGCCACGCTCTCGCCGTTGAGATGGAGCAGGTCGGTGGCCAGGTAGACGGCACTCATGCTGCCCGTGCTGCCGCCGGCCACGCGGTCGAAGAGTGCATGCAGGTCAGGCCGCCCCTGGGTGTCGAGCAAGCAGATCGAGCCGTCCAGCACCGCGGCAGCGTTACCGCGCAGGGGCCCGGCAGCAACGATCTCGGGAAAGCGGGCGTCGAGGGCTGCGGTCTCCCCGGCCAGCGTGATCGACCCGTCCACCTGCGCAGCGAGCAGGCAGCGCGAGCCCTCCCAGTCGACGCTGAAGATCCAGTCGTCCCCATCGAAGGGGATGGCGCACGGGGTGCTCACCTCGAACTCCGTTCGGCCTGGCATGGCGACCGGCGGCATGGCCAGCGGCAACCGCGGCTGGGCGTCCATCCGCGGACGGCTTCGGCTCGCGGCCGGTGCGCGCGCGGTCACTGCCCGCTCAGGAGGCCTTGCGTCGTCGTTCCCCGTCCCCCGTCGCGCGACGTCGCGCCGCCGTGACCTGCTTGCCCTCGCCGGAACGCGTGTCCCGCTCGCCCTTCTGCGCAGCCTCCACGGAGGCCTTGAGCGCCGCCATGAGGTCGGTGACCTTCGAGGGTTGCTCGGGGGCGGCGCGGTGCAATGGCTGATCACTGACCTTGGCCTCGACGACCGCCATCAGCGCCTCGCGGTAGTCGTCCTTGTAGCGCTCTGGGTCGAAGCTGGCGCTGAGGTTCTCGACGAGCATCACCGCCATGTCGAGCTCGCGCTTGTGGATCTCCGGCTGTGCCTCCGCCTCGGGAAGCGAGAGCCCCCCGGAGTCACGGATCTCATCCGGCCAGTGCAGGGTGTTGAGGAGCAATCCCTTCTCGTGGAGCGCCAGCCGGCAGAGATGCTCGCGGTCACGGAACGCGATCTTGCCGACGGCCACCTTTCCGGTCTGCTCCAGTGCTGCTTTGAGCAGGTAGTAGGGCTTCACCCCCACGGCCTCGGGTTCGAGGTAATAGGCGCTCTTGATGTACAGCCCGGCCTCGATCTGGTGGTCCTCGACGAACTCGAGGATCTCGCAGGTGTGGGCGGTGGTCAGCGGCAGGGCGTCGAGGTCGGAGTCGTCGATCTCGACGAACTCATCCTTGCCGACCTCGTAGCCGCGCACGGTCGCGCTCCAGGGGATCTCCTTGTCCTCGTTGGGGCACCATCGCTTGTTGCGGATCGGGGTGTGACAGTCGGGGCAGAGCATGCGAAAGGAGATGCTCTTGGACTCGGTCGCCAGGTACAGGCGGACGGGGATGGCGACCATCCCGAAGCTGATCGCGCCGCGCCACATGGATCGGGGCATGCCCCGATTCTAGGCCCGCCGCCCGCGTCGTGAACCCTCAGACCTCGAGCAGCCGCTCGTACGCCGCCTTCAGCTCCGGGTAGCGGAGAAAGATGATGTGCGCGTACTCCTGGGTCAGCGGGCCCGGTTGACGGCGGAGGTGCATGCCCACCTCCTCGGGACGATGGTTCGCCTTGCGCCAGTTGCACCTCTTGCACGCCACCACGAGGTTGTCCCAGCGATTGCCGGCCCCGCCGCGCGACATCGGCACGATGTGGTCGACGGTCAGCTCGGACGCCGGCCCGGCGAAGCCGCAGTACTGGCACGTGTGATCGTCGCGCAGGAGCAGGTTGCGACGGTTCGGCCGGAGCAGGCGCCGCGGTACGTGGATGGTTCGCAGCAGCCGCACGATGACAACACCCTCGGGGAGCCGCCGCCCGGTGAGCGCGGCGGCCGCCTCGACCTCGGAGCGCTCGTCGAGGAAGGCGACCCGCTCCTTGGTCAGGAGCACGACCAGCCGGCGATGGCTGATGACGTTGAGCGGCTGCATCGACGCGTTGAGCAGCAGCACGGCCATGGGGAATTCTATGAGGATTCGGGCGGGAGGACACCCCCTCAGTCCAGCGGGGGCAGATCCTGGTCGCCGGCCAGCGCTCCGGCGAAGAGGTCGCCCCGCGCCGCGAGCCGGCCTCCGATGGTGCGCACCGTCCACCGGTCCGGCCGCAGCTCTGGGTCGTCGAGCTCACCCCAGGTGATCGGGGCGGACACCGGAGCGCCGGGAACCGCACGCACCGTGTACGGCGCGTTGAGGGTCTTGTTGATCATGTTCTGCGTGAAGTCGATGCGCACCTTCCCGGTCCGCCGCCTCACGCTCCACTCCCAGCTGACCAGCTCGGGAACGATGCGCCCGATCGCCCGTGACACCCCCTCCACCCAGCCGCGGACGGCCGCGTAGTCGGGCCCACGCCGCACCGGGACGTAGATCTGCAGACCCGTCTGGCCGGTGGTCTTGAGCACGCTGTGGAGCCGGTAGTGCCGCAGCGCGACCTCGATGAGCCTGGCGATGGTCAGCACGCTCTCGAACGTGGCCCCCTCGGCTGGGTCGAGGTCGAAGACCGCCCAGTCCGGCTGCTGCGGCGCGTCGATGCGGGAATGCCACGGATGCAGGTCGATCGACGCCGCGTTGGCGACCCACACCAGGGTCGCCAGCTCGTTGACCACGACGTAGTTCTTGGTCTTCTCCCCGTGGTACGTCCACGACCTGATCCACTCCGGTGCGTGCGACGGCTTGTCCTTGCGCCAGAAATGCTTGCCATCGATGCCGTCGGGGAACACCTGCATCGACAGTGGACGGTCGCGCAGGTAGGGGAGGAGCACGTCGCCGACACGCAGGTAGTGGGCGATGAGGTCACGCTTGGTGAGGCCGTCCGCCGGCCACATGACCTTGTCCAGGTGCGTCAGGCGAAGCGTGCGACCCTCGACCTCGAAGGTGTCGCTGTCCTTCAACCCGACCAGCTGGGCGAGCAACTGATCCAGCGCAGCCGCGGGCGCGCTGCCCGGCGCCGTGCTCGCGTCCTCGAGCACCGCCTCCACCGGCGCCGCGACCTCGCGCCGGCAATCGCGGGGCCACACATCGTCGCGAATGCCGAGGAAGGCCGGGTGGCGGAGAATGCCCTGTTTGGTCCAACCCGCGTGACGCACTTCACACACCAGCTCCGGGTGCACCCACGTCGCCGGCTCGGCGGTTCTCGGAGCCGGATCCAGCGCGCTGGCGGCCTGCGTCATCGGTTCGAGGTGCGACCTCAGCGTGCGCAGCATCGCGTCGTCGAAGCCGGTGCCCACCTGGCCGCAGTGCACCAGGCGGTCGCCGTCGTACACCCCGAGAACGAGGGCGCCGAGCTGCTCACCGCGGCGTCCCCGGCCGCCCGTCCACCCGGCGACGACGCACGACTGTGTCTGCCACGCCTTGACCTTGACCCAGTCGCTGCTGCGCCGGCCGGGTTGGTAGGTTGAGTCGGCCCGCTTCCCGATCATCCCCTCGATGCCACGCTCGGTGATCACCGAGAAGAAGCTCTCCCCGTCCCTCTCGACGTGGTCCGCGTAGACGACACCGGGTACCGCGGAGAGCACGTCCTTGAGGGTCTTCTTGCGGATGCGCAGCGCAGTGCTGATGAGCTCACGGCCGTCCAGCTCCAGAATGTCGAATACCACGTAGGTGGCGGGGTTGTCGCGCATGGCGCGGCGGATGTCGCTGTCGCGGCTGACGTTGATGCGTGATTGGAGGCGCTCGAATGATGGCCGCCCGTCGTCGTCGAGGACGACGATCTCGCCGTCCACGATGGCGCTGTGCCCGCGCAGAGCGGCGCTGAGCGCCTTCAATTCCGGATACCTCGCGGTCTCGTCGCGGCCACTCCGGCCCGCGACACGCAGGCTGCCGTCGCCGACCGCCGCCAGGGCGCGCACGCCGTCCCACTTCAGCTCGAACAACCAGCCGTCCCGTGTGAACGGACGGTCAACAGAGGTGGCCAGCATCGGCGCCGGCAGCCGCGCTGCACCCGCCGGCGCGGCTCGCGACGGCGCAGCATCGTCGCCGTCAGCCGGACCGCCGACTCGCGGCGGAGGCCGCCCGGCCGCGGTCGTCGCCGTCCCTGCTCGGCGGGCGCGGGCCTGCTCGCGCGGATCGCCGCCACCCTCAGCCGCGATCTCCGCCAGGTTGCGGCCAGTCTTGACAGAGAACTCGTGCTCGAGCGCCTCGTACTTCTCCACCACGAACTCATCCCGCTTCTTGATCATCAGCCAGTTCTTGTCGCCCTCGGTGCTTCCCCCATAGCGCTGGCCGCGCTCGCCGATATGGATGAGCGCGTACTCACCGGCGATCTTGGTGCCGTTGACCCGGAACTTGATGTCACCCCGGCGGCGGCTGGCCTCAAAGTCCTCGGCCGATTCGCGCGTCCACTCGTAGGTGCCGATGTCCCAGAGCAACACGGTGCCCGCCCCGTAGCCGGAGGGGATCACGCCCTCGAATTCGCCGTAGTCGATGGGATGGTCCTCGGTCTGCACGGCGAGCCTCTTGGCGGCCGGGTCGAGTGTCGGTCCGCGAGGGATGGCCCACGAGAGCAGGACGCCGTCATGCTCGAGCCTGAAGTCGAAATGCATCCGGGTCGCGCGGTGCTGCTGCACGCAGAAGCGGCGCCCGCGGAGCAGTCCGTGCCAGTCCGGGGTCGACGCGTCGCCGGCGCCTTTCGCGGGGCGCACCGGGCCGTCCCCGGATGGCTCCGGCGTGCTGCTGAAGTCGCGCTTCCGGCGATACTCCTCGAGGACCATCTGCTGCAGTCTGCAACGTCGGACCGCAATGGGGAAGCAGCGCCCGCGACGGACATCGGGCGGACCTGCAATACCCCGTCCCACGGGGCTTCCACGCGGGCTCGCCGGGGGCCGTCAACCCACCGGAAACTGGTACAATTCATTGTAGTTTCGTGCGCCGTCCAGATGCTGCCGAGAGGTGGTGTCGGAGGCACGCCACAGCCCAGCCGCGCCCGCCGGCAAACGCACCCGGAGTCCCCCCTGATCGACGAGAGCGCCCGCGCCGACGACGTCACCGTCGGCACCCCAGATGCCCCGCGGGAAGGCCGCGCCGCAACCGGCACGAGAGCCGCCAAGGATTCCTATTCCGCAGCCCAGCTCACCGCCCTCAAAGGGCTGGAGCCGGTGCGCAAGCGGCCGGGCATGTACATCGGCTCCACCGACACACGTGGGCTGCACCACCTCATCCGCGAGATCGTCGACAACTCCATCGACGAGGCACTCGCGGGCTACTGCGACACGATCACCATCACCCTTCACAGCGACGGCTCGGTGTCGGTCGTCGACAACGGCCGTGGCATCCCCGTCGACATGCATCCCACGGAGAAGAAGCCGGGCCTCGAGCTCGTGCTCACCGAGCTTCACGCCGGCGGCAAGTTTGGTGGGGGCGGGTACAAGGTATCCGGTGGGCTGCACGGTGTCGGCGCGTCAGTGGTCAACGCGCTCAGCGAGCGCCTCGTGGCCGAGGTCTCCAAGGGCGGCAGCGTGTACCGCCAGACCTTCAGTCGCGGCGTCCCCGATGGACCGATGGAGATCGTTGGAAAGACCGACGGCCGCGGGACCATGATCCGGTGGTGGCCGGACACCACCGTGTTCGATACCGTTGAGCACAGCTGGGACGTGGTCGCCAACCGCCTGCGCGAGGTGGCCTTCCTCACCAAGGGCGTCAGCATCACCGTGGTCGGCGAGGCCCCCGCCCGCGAGTACACGTTCTATTTCGAAGGCGGCATCCAGGCCATGGTCCGCTACCTGAACGCCAACCGCACCGTGGTCAACGCCCGCCCTATGTACGTGGAGCGCGAGCTCGACGGGACCTTGATCGAGCTCGCCATCCAGTACCAGAGCAGCGTGTTCACCGAGCACGTCCTCGCCTTCGCCAACAACATTCACACCGAGGAGGGCGGCTCCCACCTCACCGGCTTCCGCACGGCCCTCACCAGCACGCTCAACAAGTACGCGCGCAGGGCGGCCATCCTCAAGGACAACGACGCCAATCTCAGCGGCGACGACGTCCGCGACGGGCTCACCGCTGTCATCAGTGTCAAGCTCCAGGACCCGCAGTTCGAGGGCCAGACCAAGACCAAACTGGGGAACAGCGAGGTTGCGGGCCAGGTCTCAACCGTTCTCAGCGATGCGTTGATGCAGTTTCTCGAGGAGAATCCCGCCGATGGCCGGCGGATCATCGACCAGTCGCTGACCGCCGCTCGCGCCCGCCAGGCCGCGGCCAAGGCTCGCGACCTGGTTCGGCGCAAGTCCTTCCTCGAGGGATCTGCGCTCCCCGGCAAACTCACCGACTGCACGGAGAAGGATCCGTCGCAGTGCGAGATCTTCATCGTCGAGGGTGACAGCGCGGGTGGCTCCGCCAAGCAGGGCCGCGAGCGCAAGAACCAGGCCATCCTTCCGCTGCGTGGCAAGATCCTCAATGTCGAGAAGGCGCGCGCGGACAAGATCCTGGGCAACGAGCAGATCAAGGATCTGATCACCGCCCTCGGGGTCGGGTTCGGTGAGGATTTCAGCATCGACCGGCTTCGCTACCACCGCATCGTCCTGATGGCGGACGCCGACGTCGACGGGTCGCACATCCGCACCCTGCTGCTCACCTTCTTCTGGCGCCACATGCAGCCGGTCATCCACGGCGGCTTCCTCTACCTCGCTCAACCACCGCTCTACAAGCTGGAGAAGGGCAGCGGCCGCAACACCCGTGTGGAGTACGCGTTCAGCGACGACGAGCGCGACATCAAGGCCAAGGAGATGGGCGGAGGACGCATCGAGGTCCAGCGCTACAAGGGCCTCGGCGAGATGAACGCCGATGAGCTCTGGGACACCACCATGGACCCGGCTCGGCGGGTGCTCCTGCAGGTCTCCGTCGACGACAGCCTCCGCGCCGACGACATCTTCGACCGTCTCATGGGCGCGGATGTCGAGCCACGCAAGCGTTTCATCCAGACACACGCCAAGTCGGTGCGGAATCTGGACATCTGATGGCTGAACTCAAACCCATCGCCGTTGATGCGATGGGCGGCGACAATGCGCCGGCCGAGATCGTCCGTGGGGCTCTGCGCGCCTCTGCGGAGCTGCACATCCCGGTCCTGCTCGTCGGCCGTCGCGAGTTTCTGGAGACCGAGCTCTCCCGCATCGAGGGGCCCGAGACGGTCTCCCGCGCGCGGCTCTCCATCATCGACGCGCGCGAGGTGGTGGAGATGGACGAACATCCCGCCAACGCCGTGCGCACCAAGCGGGACTCGTCGATCGTCCGCGCCTGTGCCCTGGTCGCCGACGGCACCGCCGGCGGCGCGGTCAGTGCGGGCAACAGCGGTGCCGTCCTCGCCGCCGCGCTGTTCACCGTCAGGCGCATCCCCGGCGTCTCGCGACCGGCGATCGGTGCGCTGCTGCCCTCGACTGCTGAGCGCACGTTCGTCCTCGACGTCGGTGCCAACACCGACTGCAAGCCGGAATGGCTGGTCCAGTTCGCCGTGATGGGCAGCGTCTACGCGCGCACCATGATGGGCCTGGCCGCCCCGCGCGTCGCCCTGCTGAGCAACGGCGAGGAGGCCGGCAAGGGCTCGCAACTGGTGCAGGATGCCCGGCCGCTGCTCGAGAGCGCGCCGGTGCGCTTCATCGGCAACGTCGAGGGCAAGGCCCTGTTCTCGGGCGCCTGCGACGTGGCCGTGTGCGACGGCTTCATCGGCAACGTCCTCCTCAAGACTGCCGAGGGGGTCGGCGAGTACCTGTTTGCCACGCTGCGCAGCGAGGCGATGAGCAGCACCACGGCCAAGATCGGCGGCGCGCTGCTCAAGCCCCGCCTGCGGGCGGTGCGCGACAGGGTCGATTACCGGCAGACCGGAGGTGCGCTGCTTCTCGGTGTTGCCGGTGAGATCGTCATCGCTCACGGCCGTTCCGACGCGCTCGCGGTCATGAACGCGATTCGTGTGGCCAGTGAGGCCGCGCAGCGCGACGTCAGCGGCATCATCGCGTCCGAGCTCGGCACGGGGACATCGGCAACGGAATCCACCCACGAGGTCTCAGCGACGTCATGAGCATCTTCGAGCCCGGCCAGATCAGAATCATCGACCTCGAGCAGGAGATGCGCTCGTCGTACATGGACTACGCGATGAGCGTGATCATCAGCCGAGCGCTGCCCGACGTGCGCGACGGGCTCAAGCCGGTGCAGCGCCGGATCATGTACGCGATGCTCCAGGAGGGCATCACGGCCGGTGGGCGCACCAAGAAGTCCGCGGCCATCGTCGGCGAGGTGATGAAGAACTATCACCCCCATGGGAATGCCGCCATCTACGACGCCATGGTCCGCCTTGCCCAGAACTGGGTGATGCGCTATCCGCTGGTCACCTCGCAGGGCAACTTCGGGTCCGTGGACGGCGACCCACCTGCCGCGGAGCGATACACCGAGGCGAAGATGTCGCCAATCGCCATGACCCTTGTCGACGACATCGACAAGGACACCGTCGACATGGCCCAGACCTACCTCGCCGACCCGGACATCCTTGAACCCACCGTGATGCCGGCCCTGGTGCCCAACCTCCTGGTCAACGGCGCCAGCGGTATCGCCGTCGGCATGGCCACCAACATCCCACCCCACAATCTGGGCGAGGTGTGCGATGGGGTCACGCGGCTCATCGATGAGCCCGAGACCACCACCGAGGAACTGACCAAGATCATCAAGGGCCCGGATTTCCCAACCGGGGCAATAATCTACGCGCGCGACCTACCGATCGTCTACGGCACCGGCCACGGCCGCATCGTGATGCGCGCGCAGGTCGACTTCGAGGAATCCTCGGACGGCCGCGAGCAGATCATCGTCCGCGAGCTCCCCTACCAGGTGAACAAGGCCCGGCTCCTCACGCACATTGCCGAGCTGGTCAAGGACCACAAGCTGGAGGGCATCGACGGCCTCAACGACGAGTCCGATCGCAACGACGCGACGCGGATCGTCATCAAGCTGAAGACGACTGCTCGGCCTCACACGGTGCTCAACAACCTCTTCAAGCACACCCAGCTGCAGCTCACCTTCGGGACCATCATGCTGGCGCTCGTCGACGGTCGCCCGCAGGTGCTCAGCCTCAAGGCGATGCTGCAGCATTTCATCGACTTCCGTCGTGTGGTGGTGACGCGCCGCGCTCGGTTCCTGCTTGCCAAGGCCCGGGATCGTGCCCACATCCTCGAGGGACTGATGAAGTGCCTCGAGCACCTCGACGAGGTGATCGCGATCATCCGGGCGGCCAGTGACGAGAGGACGGCGCAGGCGCAGCTGGAGCAGCGCTTCGAGCTGAGCGATCGTCAATCGAAGGCAATCGTCGACCTGCGCCTCGGACGGCTCACCCGCCTCGAGGCTGGCAAGATCCGCGAGGAGTACGCGGAGCTGATCCAGGAGATTGCACATCTCGAGGACGTTCTTGCCAACCCGCGCCTCGTCGACGGGATCATCAAGGAAGAGACCGCCGGGATGCGCAAGAAGTTCGCCGATCCGCGCCGTACGGTCATCAACCAGGGCGACATCGAGCTCAACGAGGAGGACCTCATCCCCCGCGAGCAGGTGTTCGTCACCCTCACCAATCGGGGCTACATCAAGCGCATCCCGCTCGACCAGTACAGGATGCAGCACCGTGGCGGCAAGGGCGTCGTCGGCGCCCGCCGCTCCACGGACGAGGATTACATTGCCCACTCGACAACGGCGAACACGCACACCGACATGCTGTTCTTCACCAACCGGGGTCGCGTCTACCGGCTGCGCACCCACGAGATCCCCGACGTCAAACGCCAGGCCAAGGGTCTCCCGGTGATCAACCTCATCGATCTCGACCACGGCGAGCGGGTGACGGCGCTCATCGACATGGAGGAGTTCAGCGACTCCCAATACCTGGTGATGGTCACCAAGCTCGGCCAGATCAAAAAGACGCCCGCCGCCGCCTACTCGGCGGTGCGCCGCAACGGGCTGATCGCCATCAACCTGCAGGGCGAGGACGAGCTCAACTGGGTGCGGCGCTCGTCCGGCGGGGACGAGCTGTTGATCGTCACGCGACGTGGCAAGGGATCGCGCTTCACCGAGAAGGAGGTCCGGCCGATGGGCCGCGACACCATGGGCGTCGGGGCCATGCGGCTGCGCCCGGCGGACGAGATCGCCGGGTTCGACATCGTCAACCCCGAGGGCCACGTCCTGGTCGTGACCCAGAACGGCTTCGGCAAGCTCACCCCCATGTCGGACTACCCGGTCAAGAGCCGCAACATCCAGGGCGTCTACACGGTGGACCAGACGGCGATCCCCAAGATCGGCGAGATCGTTGGCATGCGTGTCGTCGAGGATCTCTCCGAGGAGCTCATGGTCATCAGCACGTCAGGGCAGGTCATCCGCCTCCCTCTGGAGCAGGTCCGTGTGTCGGGCCGCCAGACGCGGGGCGTGATCATCATGCGCATGGACGACGACGACCGCGTCGCCTCCATCGCGGGGGTCGGCCAGGCGGGCACACTCGACGCCTGAGCGGGAAGCACCGGCGACCCGCCACTGCTACGTGGGCGGCTCGCGGAAGAGCAGCGCCCGGCAGGAGGCGTGACGGAGGACGTACGGTGCCGTCCGGCCCATGTGGAACTCGCCAAAGCGCTGACGGAAGGGCATGCCGACCACCACAAGGTCAGCCTTCCAGTGGGAGATCTCCTCGACGATGGCGGGACCGGCGTCGCGCGCCTGGAGCAGCTCGGTCTCTATCTCTGTCTCGAGCTCAGCAGCGTTCTTCTCCGCCGCTTCGAGCAGCTTCTCCGCTCGGTCCATCTCGGTCTCTTGCACGGTGCCGATCGCCAGTCCGCGGCGGATCTCCAGGACCGTGACCACCATCACCTTCGCCCGTCCCCGGCGAGCCAGGCGGCAGCCCAGTCGAACGGCCTCGAGGTCGGTCTGGGCTCCGTTGACCGGAATCAGGACTCGTTGTGGGATGAAGCCGACCATGGCGGCTGGGATGCTACCCGATGAGCAGGTCGGAGCCGAGGCACGCTCTCTCCACAACGTAGAATGCGGCGTCAGGTTCGCGCAACGGAGTCCGTGTCTGTGAAGGTCGTCATCGTCGGTTGCGGGCGCGTCGGTTCCATGCTTGCGCGCGAGCTGGATTCCGCCGGCCACAGCGTCACCATCGTCGACGAGAAGGTGTCGGCGTTCAACCGACTTGGCGATGGCTACCAGGGAAACATGGTGGTGGGCACCGGCATCGACGAATCCGTGCTGCGCCGGGCCGGCATCGAGGAGGCCGACTGCTTCTGCTCGGTGACCAATGGTGACAACCGCAATATCATGGCCGCCCAAGTTGCCAAGGTTGTCTTCAACGTACCGCGGGTGATCACCAGGATCTACGATCCGATCCGGGAGCAGACCTATCGGGAGTTCGGCCTCGAGACCATCTGCTCGACCACGATCGTCGGGTCCATGATCAGCACGTTCTTCACCACAGGGGAGAACCTCGCCCACCCGGAGCCTGCTCCCGCCACGGTCGAGGCCGCGCGATGAGCAACGGCCAGGCATCCCTGGACCGCCCATACCTGGTGATCATCGGCGGAGGCAAGGTGGGCTTCTACCTGGCCCGGCACCTCATCGAGCGGGAGTACGAGGTGACGCTGGTCGAGAAGGACCCCGGCCGTGCCGAATGGATCGAACACCAGATGGGCTCGGTCAGCGTGATGGTCGGCGACGGCGACGAGATGGCCTTCCTGGCGACAACCGGGATCGAGCGGGCCGGGGTTGTCATCGCCTGCACCGGTGACGACGAGGACAACTTGGTCGCCTGTCAGCTGGCCAAGGGCAAGTTCGGGGTCTCGCGCACCATCGCCCGGGTCAACAACCCGGTCAACGTCCATGTCTTCACCGCCCTCGGCATCGACGTGCCGGTGAGTGCCACCGAACTGCTGATGGGGCTGATCGAGTCCGAGATCGGCGGCTCAGACGCCGTCCGCGGCGTGGCGGTGAGGTCGTTTGGCGCGAATCTCGTCGACGTCGCCCTCCCCGACCTCTCGCGCCTTGTCGGCCGCCGCGTCAGCGAGGTCGACCTGCCCGCCGGGGACATCGTCCTGTGCATCGTCCGAGGTGGCGACCCGATCCTCGCCCTCCCTGACGAGGTGATCAGGGCGCGCGACGAACTCATCGTCTACTCGCGCACGCTCGACATCGAGGGCGTCCGGGAGTCCCTCACGCGCTGAGGCCGAACGCGTTGAGGCCGCCGCGCCCGCAGTGGCGACGGCGGCCTCTTCGCAGGCCAGGCTAGGTGGCCTTGCCGATCTTGAAGATCTTGGTGCCGCACGTCGGACAGGTGCCGGTGGTTGCGGGCTTGCCATTCTTCATCGTGATCGCCTGTGGATCCTTGATCTCGGTGGGCGCCTTGCACTTGAGGCAGTAGCCGGAGACGGCCATGTGTCCTCTCCTCAAAGGGGTCGAATGCGAGTTACGGTGGGCGAGGCCCTCCGGCTCAAGTCGGCCGCATTCTAGCCCACACTCGCCCCAATTGCAGCCGAATTCAAAATGGACCTCCCTCGACGGGTCGTCGGAGGCGTCCGGAGAACGCCCTCAGCGGTCACCGCCGACCGTCAGGCGGAGCAGTCAGGAGCGGAGGTGCTCGCGAAGGAATGCGACCGTCCGGTCCCAGGCGAGACGGGCCGCCTCTTCGTTGAACACCTCGGGCCGGCCATCGTTGAAGAATGCGTGGTCGGCGTCGTACCAGAACGATTCGACGGCAATCCCCTGCGCCCGGAGGCGGTTCTCGAGGCCCTCGATGGTCGCGTGGTCGTACGAGTGGTCGCGTTCGCCCCAGTGGCCCAGCACCGCCGCCCGGCTCGCGGAGAAATCGATCTGGTCGCGAGCAGGGCCGACGCCGTAGAAGGCGACGCAGGCGCCGATCTCGGGTTGGCGGCTGGTGATGTACAGGGCCAGCCCCCCACCCATGCAGAACCCCACCGTGCCGATGGTGCGACTGGTCGCGCTCGGGCTGTCGAGAAGATGAGCGACTGCCCCCGAGAGGTCACGCGCCGCCTCCTCGATGTTGAGGTTCATCATCTCCTTCTGCGCCTCGTCCGGCTCCTGCGTGCTGCGCCCGTGGTAGAGATCGGGCGCCAGCGCCGTGAACCCAGCCCCGGCGAGCCTGTCGCAGACGGATTTGATGTGCGGCACCAGGCCCCACCACTCCTGGATGACAAGGACGCCTGGGCCGGCGCCGGCGGCCGGTGTGGCCAGATACCCATGGCCGATGTGTCCCGCGCTCGGGAATTCGATCATCTCACCCACGTCCGATCACCTCCTGTCAGCTTCATGGCTGTGCGAGCCCGGCTACGTCCCGGCTGTCGCGTGGTCCTTGGAATGGCTGGCGATGATCCCCTGGGCCACGTGGGCGGGCACCTCCTCATAGTGCGCCGGCGACATGGTGTAGCGGCCGCGGCCCTGGGTGAGCGCGCGCAGTTCGATCGGGAAGCTGTGCATCTCGGCCTGCGGGACCTGGGCTGTGACCTCGGCACGACCGTCGCCGAGCGGGTTCATCCCGGCGACGCGGCCCCGCTTGCCGTTGAAGAGCCCCATGACGTCGCCCATGAAGCGCTCGGGAACGACCACATGCACATCCATGATCGGTTCGAGGAGAACGGGGTTCGCCTTCTGCACCGCCTCCCGCATGGCCATGGACCCGGCGATCTGGAAGGCGATGTCCTTGCCGTCGACGGCGTGGGTCGAACCGTCGACCAGGCGCACCTTGATGTCCACGATGGGATGGCCGCTGACCGCTCCCTGGTCCATCGTCTGCCTGACCCCTTTCTCGACGGAGGGGCGGAACTGGTGCGGGATCGATCCTCCGAAGATCTTGTCCTCCCACACGAACCCGCCCCCTCGCGGCAGCGGTTCGATCTCGATGGTGCAGTCGCCGTACAGCCCTGCGCCACCGCTCTGCTTCTTGTATTTGTGGGCCACCCTCGCGCTGCCGCTGATGGTTTCGCGGTACGGGATGCGGGGCGGTGCGAGCACGGCGTCGACGCCGAACTTGCGCTTGATGCGCTCGAGGCTGACGTTGAGGTGCACGTCACCGAGCCCATGAACCATCACCTCGCCGGTCACCGGGTCGCGGTCGACCGAGAACGCGGGGTCCTCCTCAGCGAGTCGCGCCAGCGACGACATGATCTTGTCCTCGTCGCCCTTGGTCGCCGCACTGATCGCCGCGCTGTACGACGCCGCCGGTATGTTGATCAGCGGGAGCGAGACAACCTTGCCGCGGACGCCGAGGGCATCCCCGGTACGCGCATGAGCGAGCTTGGTGACGGCACCGATGTCGCCGGCTCCGACCTCGGTCGCGTTGACCAGGCTCTTGCCCATGGGCCGGGCGAGCTGCGCGAAGCGCTCCTCGACGTCCTGCTGCACATCGTAGGGATGGGTGTCGGCACGCATCGTGCCCCGCAGGACCTTGAAGTAGGAGACCTTGCCGAAGCTGTCGACTGTTGTCTTGAACACGTGTGCCACCAGGGGGCCGTCGGGATCACACGCGATCTCCACCTCCTCACCGCCCGCATCCCGTCCAAGGTGCACCTGTTCGGACGGCCCGGGCAGGTATCGCACGATCGAGTCGAGCACCAGCGCCGCACCGCGCTCGTCACTGGCAGCGGCACAGACGATCGGCGCGAGCGTGCCCCGCAGCGCGGCAGTGTGGAGCGCGCCGCGAACCTCGTCGTCGGTGAGCTCGGTGCCGCCGAGGTACTTCTCGATGAGCGCGTCGTCGGTCTCGGCCGCGGCGTCGACCAGCGCGGCGTGAGCCCGCTCGACCTCGATGCGCATGGGCTCGGGCAACTCCATATCCGTCGCTCGCCCGTTCGCATCGAATCGGTGCGCCGTGTCGTTGACCAGGTCGACGTACCCGCTGAGGTCTCCCGAGGCCCCGATGGGAACGGCGACCGCGATCGGCTTGCGGTCGAACGCCTCGCGCAGCGCGTCGACCGTGGCCTCGTAGGCCGCGTTCTCCTTGTCCATCTTGTTGATCACGATGAGGGCGGGCAGTTTCCGTGCCATCACCATCTCCCAGGCGAGCTCGGCGCCGACCGGCACAGTGCCGGTCGCGCCCACAACGAGGACCGCGGCGTCGGCCGCCGCCAGCGCGGCGGCCAGCTCACCGGCGAAGTCCTGAAAGCCGGGGACGTCAATGAGGTTGACCCTGTGGCCGTCCCAGTCGAGATGGGCGAGGGCGGCAGCGATGCTCATCGAGCGGCGCTGCTCCTCGGGTTCGTGGTCCAGGATCGAGGTGCCCTGATCGGTCGACCCCAGCCGCGGCGTTGCCCCCGCGGCGTGGAGCAGAGCCTCGCACAGCGTGGTCTTGCCCTCGTGGCTATGGCCGACGACGGCAACGGTGCGGATCCGTTCAGGCGCAGGCATCGGCATGGGCTGAAACTCCGAGCGGTGGCCGGCGGGGCGCGGTGAATGGTAGGCCGACGGCATGGCGCTCGCGGGGCCGGGAGCGAGCGCCCGCGGCGCCGGCGCCCGTCATGGATCCGTTACCTGGCGATCTGGGAAACCCCCCTCGGTCGTATGACAAACCTGTTGCCCTGACCCATTCGACTGGTATGATGCATTCAGGCGACGCGATGAGTGAAGGGTTTGAAGCGCGTCGTTCGTTGAATCGGGTGAGGGAGACAGCCGGGTCAACCGCCTTCGCCAGTTGAGGAGCCAGATGTCCAACGCAGCCAGAGCGCCCCGCAGGTGTACTCTTCATGGCTCAGGGAGTGAGGAGGACACCATGGGTGAGAACGTGACGATTTCCAAGGGTGCCCCGGGCGTCCGGCGCGCTCTGGCGGTCGGCGTCGGGGTCACGGTCGCTCTCGCCGCCGGCCTGCCCCTGGCTGCCAGCACCGGGTCGAGCTCGGCTGCCGCGGCGGCCTCTCGGGACGGGTCGAACAGGCTCACCTCGTCGCCATCGAGCGTCATCTCGGGGATCATCAACAACCTCACCACCGGGCTGGTGGGTCGCTCCGTCAGCAAGGGCGACATGATCTCGGTCGGCTGGGCGATCAGCATGACCGGCAAGCACCCGGCGACCAAGGTCAACCTGACCAGCATCACCGCCTCCATCCCGCTCCTCTGCGTCACGGAGAAGTCCAAGACCCCGCAGACGATGGTGGTCCACCTGCCTGACGCCCCGCAGACCTTCGCGGCCAACGACACCGCCCTGCATCCCACCGACAGCACGTCGGCGGCGCAGGGCTACCAGTACGCGGTGGCCACGTCCAACGTCTGCGCCGAGGGCATTCTCGTTCCCAACGGCAAGGTGAGCTACTCCGCCAAGCTCGTCTCGGCGGACACGACCGACCCCTTCGCGCTGCGTTTCCACGCTGTCGACGCCAACACCAACGGCGGCGCCTCGCAGGCCTCGAGCCGGCAGGCCGTCAGTGGTCAGGGCGCCACCCTCGAGAGCAGCAGCGGTACGACCAAGAGCAGCGGCACGACGGCTCCCAACTCGGGCCAGAACAACACCAATTGCGCCTCCGCCTCCCAGAATCCCAAGGGCGGTGCCTCGCAGTGCACGGCGTCGTGGTCGCCCCAGACCAGCAGCACCGCCGCGGCGCCCGCAGGTGGCACCACGGGCGGCGGCACCGGTGGCGGTAGCACGGGTGGCACCACGGGCGGCGGCACCGGTGGCGGTAGCACGGGTGGCACCACGGGCGGCGGCACCGGTGGCGGTAGCACGGGTGGCACCACGGGCGGCGGCACCGGTGGCGGTAGCACGGGTGGCACCACGGGCGGCGGCACCGGTGGCGGTGGCACGGGTGGCACCACCGCTGGTGGCAGCGCTGCCACCCGCGGAACCGGCACGGGCAGCACCGGCAGCGCCGGGCAGTCGGGTTCGACGGCCACGCACACCAACCACACCGCACCGAGCATCAGGGCGCCTGCGGCCACGGGGACACCCCACGCAGTCGTCGGCCTCAGCACCACGGCCCCCAGCGAGCCGGCTTCACCGGTCGGGCCGTCGTCCACCAGCATCGGGCTCGCCCCGGTGCCGCTGGTCACCCCCCTGATTGGCGGAGTCGTCGCTCAGGTGAGCGCCGCGCTGCCGTGGAAATGGTTCGGTCTGCTCGCCGTCGTCGACCTCGCGTTGATCGCCATCATCGTCGCGCGCCGGCGCCGGTCACGCGCCGAGAGCCTGCGTGCGCTCTACGCGGGCGGCGTTGAGGCCACGGCCACGGAGTTCGACGACAACTAGCGGCGATCTCGCCTGGCCACGACCAGCACTGTCTCGCTGAGCGGCGAGGCGCGGAACCTGCTCCACCCGTCGTAGATGGCCTCGACACGCAGGCCCGCAGCAGCGAATCGCGGTGCGATCTCATCGAGCCCGCTCAGGGCGCTGCTCGTCTGCTGCACGGCGGTGGTGCCGTCGTCGAACACCGCGGTCTCGCGGAGCACAAACGTGTTGCGGCGGCGGTCATGGACCGTCTCGACGAGCAGCAGGTGGCGGCGGTCGGACAGCAGAGAGCTCTCGACCACGTCCCAGGTGCTGATCCGCCCGTGGGGCTGATCCGGCCGGAGGCGCATCTCCACGATCAGGGGCGCGTCGTCGCGCAGCGATGTCGCCAGGCGGCGCACGATGCCCGTCTGCTGCCGCCGCGGGAACGCCTCGAGCACGTGGTAGATCAGCAGCGCGCCGTCGAATCGCCCCGCCTCCGACAGGCCGCGCAGGTCGGCCACGCGGGCATCGACGAGGTCGGCGACGCCGGCGCCACGGGCGAGGCGGCGAGCGTGCCGGATCACAGCTGGCCCCACGTCGATGGCGGTGACGCGATGACCGGCGCCGGCCAGTCGCACGCTGTACAGGCCCGGCCCACATGCGGCGTCGAGCAGGTGTGCCGGGGCGCTCGGCAAGAGCCGCAGCAGCCGCCGGACGTGATCGTCCACGACGCGCTCCCGCCGGCTCGCGCCGTCGTGGGACTGGTCGAGGTGCTCGTGGAGCAGGCGACGGCTGATGTCCGGGTCGGCCCAGTCGAGCTCAGCCGCGGGGTCAAACGGCTCGGGCCACGGTTCGATCTCAGACGGCCGGCGGCTGCTCACCCGGGGCAGACTACCGAGCGGGAGGGCACGAACGGTCCCCGGACCCCCAGAATCCCCGCCCATGTGGAGTTTCGTCCAGACGTGGGTCGAGACCGGTGGAGTGCTCATCGTGTTCGTGCTCATGGCAGCGGAGAGTTGCGGGATCCCGTTCCCGAGCGAGGTGATCATGCCGCTCGCCGGGTACCTCGCCTTCACGGGCAGCCTCAGCCTTCCCGGCGCCATCCTCGCCGGCACCCTGGGCAACGTCGCCGGTTCGCTGATCGCGTACGGCGTGGCGGCGCGCTGGGGCCGGCCGCTTCTGCTCGGGCCGGGCCGCCGGATCGGTCTCTCAGCGCGCCATCTCGATCTGGCCGATGGGTGGTTCGAACGCCACGGCCTCGCAGCCGTGCTGTTCGGCCGCGTCCTCCCCGTGGTGCGCACGTACATCTCGTTTCCCGCCGGGCTCGCGCACGTTGAACCAGTGCGATTCACCGCGCTCACGGCCGCGGGCGCGCTGCCCTGGTGTGCCGCGCTCGCGGTGGGCGGCTACGAACTCGGGGCCAGCTGGGACCACCTCTCCGGACCGATCGAGAAGGTCGCAGTCGTCCTCGCGGTCGTGGTGGTCGCGGTCATCGTCGCCTGGCTGGTGCGGGGGAGACGCGCCGCCGGTCGCTGAGGCGCCGGCTAGGACATGTCGGGCCAGACTCCCGGAGCCTCGCCCTCGCCCTCCTCGCCCTCGTTGCGCTGCCGGTAGCGCTCGGCGACCATCTTGTTGGCGACGTTTTTGGGCAGGCCGAGCTTGACCAGGCTCTTCACCTCGTCGCTCATCACCTTGTCCCGCGCGGTCTCGATGGCCGCGATGACGTCCTCGATGCTCACGGTCGGTCGCTTTGTCGCCACGCTCTCAGTCTACCCGCTGCCGCGAGTCTGACGGCTCGGCGGACGGTCGGTGCGAAGCGCCAGGGCACCGTCACCGCGACGTCACCGGCGGGCTCCTCCTCATACTTGTGGCGATGGCCTATTTGCCGAACAGCGCCGCCGATCGGCGGGCAATGCTCGAGGTGGTCGGCGCGGCGGACGTGGACGATCTCTTCGCAGCCGTCCCGGATTCGCTGCTCCACCCGGAGGTCGACCTGCCCCCCGCATTGGGCGAGCAGGACCTGGTTGCCGAGGTCGGACGGCTGGCCGCGCGCAACCGCCCCCTGAGCAGTCTCGACAACTTTCTCGGCGCTGGCGTGTACCACCGGTTCATCCCAGCGATCGTTCGCGGCACCATCAGCCGGCCCGAGTTCTACACGGCGTACACCCCCTATCAGGCCGAGGCGTCGCAGGGAACGCTGCAGACCATCTTCGAGTTCCAATCGATGATCTGCGCGCTGACGGGGCTGGATGTCGCCAACGCCTCGCTGTATGACGGCGCGACGGCTGCCGCCGAGGCGATGATGCTCGCCGTCCAGGCCACCGGGCGCGACCGCATCGCCGTCAGCGGCGTGGTGCATCCCGAGACATTGCGCGTGCTGCACACGTTCGCCGCCGGCCGAGCGGTGTCCGTCGACGTGATCCCGTCGCGCGGTGACGTGACCGACGCGGCCGACGTTCGCGCCGTCCTCGACGAGCGCCACGCCGGTCTCCTGGTGCAGCAGCCCACGTTCCTCGGCACGCTCGAGTCTCTCGCGGAACTCGCCGAGGCCGCGCATGCGGTCGGCGCGCTCGCGCTCTGCAGTGCCGACCCGCTCGCCTGCACTGTGCTCGTCGCTCCGGGCGATGCCGGCTTCGATGTGTGCGTCGGCGACGGCCAGCCTCTCGGGGTGCCGTCATCCTTCGGCGGACCCCACGTCGGCTACATGGCCGTGCGCCAGGGACTGGTGCGGCGTATGCCGGGGCGGTTGGTCGGGGCCACCACCGATCACGCCGGGCGGCGCGCCTACACCCTCACCCTGCAAACGCGCGAGCAGCACATCCGCCGCGAGCACGCCACCTCCAACATCTGCACGAACCACGCGTTGATCGCGCTCGCCGCCACCGCCTACATGGCGCACATGGGCGCCGGAGGCATGGCCGAGGTGGCAAGCGTGAGCGCCCGGCGTGCCCACCACCTTGCCGAGAAGCTCAATGCCATCAACGGTTTCTCTGTGAACACCAGCGCCCCGTACCTCTGGGAGTTCGTGCTCCAGTGTCCTGGCGACGCTGCCGCGGTGGCGTCGCTCCTGCGTAAGCAGGGAATCGTCGCCGGGCTCCCCCTCGGCCGTGTTGATCGCTCCCGCGCCGCCCAGCTGCTCGTCTGCTGCACGGAGATGACCAGCCCGGACTCCATCGCCCGCTATGCGCGCGCGCTGGTCGAGGTGGACACCGCCGCGCTGCCGCAGGCCCGCTCGGAGGTGGCGGTGTGAGCGTCGCCCAACCGGACGGCACGCCGTCGCCCGCTGCCGCCGCCGCGGGCAACGGCCACGCCGCTCCG
>OCZT010000209.1_pt1 | contig 56379 bp, 59 predicted proteins | sample 1539031 | NCBI WGS metagenome assembly OCZT01 (sample SAMEA3539308, study PRJEB22396) | soil metagenome | biome: tundra; feature: field; material: soil | place: USA | collected 2010-05 | depth 0.15 m
GACCAACTCCTAGGAGAGCAGCGGGCCTGGCTAGATGAGAACACTCGGTTTGGAGCACCACACGTTCGAGGACATGTTCATGCAGCCCAGGACGGTCCGACTGGCGGTCTTCGCCAGGTGAACCTTCGCTGGATCGAGATGCCCGAAGGTGTCGATCGGCAGACCTTAAACCCTCGAGGCGCTCCATTCTATTAATGGTGTCCACCTCTCGACGACATAGCGGGTCGCCACGGACACGGAGCGAGAGGGATTCGAACCCTCGAACGAGGTTGCCCCCGTTACGGCATTTCCAGTGCCGCGCCCTCGACCAGACTAGGCGACCGCTCCGTGCAGCCCGAATTCTAGCCGCCGGTCTGTTTCAGGCAGCCTAGGGCGTGTGCAGGCGTAAATAGAGATCAGCGACCCCGGTGATCGCCGGAACCCCGACCCCAAAAAGGATCACCGTCACCAACACCGACCGCCGCGTCGGCGAGGTGATCGTGTTCCAGAAATAGCGCCCCGCGCAGGCTCCTGCGGTCATGCACAACGCCGCCACAGGGACCAGTAGTAGGTTCGGGCTCCAGATCATCGAACATAGCCCGAACAAGACACCCGCGCCGGCCCAGGCCCACCTCTCCCCCACCCCAAACGCGGTGAGAGCCAGTAGAGCGACGGCGGACGGCAGGAACGGGATCGGCAGCCACGACCGCGGATCGTGATGGATACCGAAATACTTCGCCATCCCAAGGGCGCCAAGGGTGGCGCTCACGGTGGGTACCAGGACTGCGACGAGAAAGATCCAGGTACCGGCTCGGTGGCCGCGCGTGAAATGCCAGAGCAGCGCCAGCGCGGCGCCGGCCGCCAGCGCCGCCATCGGCACGAAGAGCGCGTTGGTACGATTCAGGTTCCAGGCTTCGTGGATACGCATGGTGTGCTGCACGGTCGGTTGCAGGACCAGGACAGGGAAGTTGGCCAGGGCTTGAATCGACTGCGACGTCGCATTGGCCAGCGGTCCGACCAGGCGCTCTTGGCTGAAGCCGAGCAGCACGACCCCCAGCAGCGTCATGGAGATTCCGCCAAGCGGCTTCCGGCGGACCAGCGCGATGCGGCACGCGAGGATGCCCATGAAGGTCAGCTGGAGCCCGGTGCCGATCATGGCGTGAGGGAATGACCAAGCGGTCTCGTCGAGTCCGAAGTTGGAATGCCAGACGTCGTCGAAGAGCCCGGCCAGCATCACCACCCCCAGGCCCCCGGCGCAGAGAGCCAGCGCCCCGGGCAGTTCCCAGCTTGTGATGGGCGGCCAGCTGACTCCGACCTTCCGTCAGCCCTTCGATCTGATCTTGGATGAGGCCGTGAGAGTCCGCGCCGCCGAAGATCTCCCGCTCACCCCGGCCGGCATCGCAGCGAAAAGTGAGATTTGGCGGAGAGGGTGGGATTCGAACCCACGGTGGCTTTCACCACACAGCTTTTCGAGAGCTGCACCTTCAACCACTCGGACACCTCTCCAGGCACCGGCTGACGGCTAGAAATCTAGCAGGCTCGGAGTTCCTGGAAGAAGGTCGATAGCATCTCCGAAGCCTCGCCCGCCATGACCCCTGGGCGAACTGAGACGCGATGATTGTTGGCGGGGTGATCGAGGAGCCGGTAGGCGGAGCCGTCGGCGCCCTTCTTGGGGTCTTTGGCGGCGTAGACGAGGCGGCCCAGCCGGCTGAGGATCATTGCCGAGGCGCACATCGGGCATGGCTCGAGGGTCACGTAGAGGGTGACGTCGTTGAGCCGCCACGACTGCAGCCGCGAAGCGGCGCGCCGCAGACAGAGCATTTCCGCGTGGGCGGTGGCGTCGTGGCCAGTCTCCATCCGGTTACCGGCAGTGCTGATCCGCTCGCCGTCGCGGACCGCGATGGCCCCCACCGGGACCTCGCCCCGAGCGCCGGCACGGCGGGCCACGCTGAGGGCTCGTCGCATCCAGAGCTCGTCGATGTCGGCGGTCATGCCTTCATCCTAGAATGGAAGGGTCGCCCGCCAGCCTGGTCATAGGGACACGCCGATGCCAGTATTCGTCGATCTCGCCCAGTTCCCTCGCCTCGTCTGCCCGCGCTGCGGCCTGGTCGCGCTGGTCGACCCGACGCTTCCGCTGGACCTCCATCCCTCGCTGACCTGTCCCAGCTGCTCGCGGACGCTGGGACGCCCGCCCCGGGCCGTGCTCGACGGCGAGACAGGGCGCAGTCGGCCCGAGCGCCAGCCCGCGCCAGCCACCGCTGCACCTCGCGTGACTGGCCCGGTGCCCAGCCAGGCCGTCGTCGGCCTGGCGATCGCGGGTATCTTCATGCTGATGCTGATCGGGCTCTTCATCTGGTTTCTCTTGAACCCGCACTCTGGCCCCGGGTTCGGCGCGCTGACAAAGCCCTAACTGTCGATGACCGCTCCGCCCCGCTCCCCCAAGAGTCGCCTGCGCCCTATCTACACGCGCCCGGACGACCCCGCGCCCCGCACGCAGGCCGTTATCTACCAGCTGGAGGACACCGGGCACCCGGTCCTGCGCCTGCGCCCGAGCGTTCGACAGGTCGACGATGGAGGCCTGCGTCGTTACCTCTACCGCGTCGACGCATTCTCCCGCCTGACCGGGGCGAGGCTGGGCCGTGCCGAGGTCCTAGCCGAGCTCGACAGCGCCGCCGAGTTTGCGGCGCGGTCTCGCCAGTTCCAGTCTGAGCCCTTCAAGAAGGTGATCGATGCCCTCAGCGCGGCCCTGATCGAGCGGTTCGCGGACCGCGAGGCAACCGGGGCCGTCCAGCATTGACCGGCGCGGCGACGCCTCAATCGTGGGTGGTGATGGGGTGGCATGTGGGGCTTGAACCCACGACCTCCAGGGCCACAACCTGGCACTCTACCAACTGAGCTAATGCCACCAGGGAATGGCGTAAAGCCTAACGGCTGAGGCGGCTGAGTTCCACGGAAGCGCTGGTCTCGAGCCTCTGTGGTTGAATGCCAGCACCTGCCCCGCTAGCTCAGGGGATAGAGCAACTGCCTTCTAAGCAGTGGGTCCGGGGTTCGAATCCTCGGCGGGGCACCAGATTTCGAATACGAATCCCCCACCCCGGCCATCATCTTTGATGGTGCCGCCGCCCGCGATGGCAACGACGCGGCAGCAACCGGGCTGAATTCAGCCGCCGAGAATCGCCTCCATGCGGTCCGCCGCCTCGCGGCGCAGCTCGGGCATGACGTGGCTGTAGGTGTTGAGCGTGAGGCTGATTTGGCTGTGGCCGAGGATGTCCATGATGGTCCGGAGAGTCCGTGCCCTGTGACGCCGCGAAGCCGCTGGAGCTGGTGCCGGACGTGGAACAGGCTGCCCTCGAGGTCGACGTCGAGCCAGCGCAGCCCGAAGGTTGCGCCAAAAAAGTTCCGGAGTCCTACAGAAAATTAGCCGACCGGCATCGTCCCATTGACAATCGAAGGACAGAGTTTTAGGCCCACCCTGGGGTGAGCGCTCAATGAAGCGCATCGTGCTAACTACAACTGGGACCGCGCCCCCACCGGCGGAAATAGCTCCGGGTACCCGCCGGGGATCATGGTTTACGGTTCTCGAAAGATGCGCCCGAGATGAGGGGACAACTTGTCGCCTTAACTCGCAACGCTGTTCAGCTTGGCCGTGGTGCGCCTCGGGCAGCGCAGCCGCCGGTTGACTGCGCGGCCTCGCCAGGCGGTGACCTGAGGAAATAGATGAGCCTTGGGCTAGCGTCGCCTCAGCGCCGGTCGTAGCCCAGCGAAGATCGCCGCGCCGGCGAACAAGAGAACCAGCAGGACAGGAGCCCGGTTATCCTGCCTCGATCCAGCCCCCGCCTTGGGCAGGGTTGGCGAGGTCGTCGACGTTGTCACCGCAGCAACGCATGTGAAGGTGTCGACGCTCGATACCGCGCTCGTACCTCGAGGCGTGTCCACCGTCACGTCAACGGTGCCTGGCGAACCGGCCGGGCTTACGGCTGTGATCGAGGTGTCGGAGTTCACGACGAAGCTCTGGGCATCCACGCCCCCGAACTGCACCCGGGTGGCGCCGAGGAAACCGCTGCCGGTGATCGTGACAGACACGCCCCCCGTGCAGGACGTGGATGCCGCGTGCACCGCCGAGACGGCCAAGCAGCCCCCCGGTACAGAGTTCAGGCCTGACGTCTGCGAAACCTGGACCGGGGTGTCCTGCGAATTGGCATTGCTGCCGTTACCCAGCTGACCCGAGCCGCCGTTGCCAAAGCTCCAGATGGTGCCGTCCGACTTGAGCGCCAGCGAGAAGTTGTCACCCCCGCTCAGCTCGACCACGCTACCCAACTGGCCCGTTCCCCCAGCGCCCACAACCTGCACGGGGTTTGTCTGGGGTGTGGTGGTGTTGCCGTTGCCGACCTGGCCGTTGGAGTTCTTGCCCCAGGCCAGGACGGTCTGGTCGGTCTGGATGGACAGCGATTGGTGGCCTCCCTCGCCAAGGGCGGTGATGCCACCCAGGGTTCCGGTGCCGCCGATGCCGTTGACCTGCACTGGGGTCGTGTAGAAGGCGTTGCCGCTGACGCCCTGGCCGAGTTCGCCGGTGGCGTTGGAGCCCCAACCCCAGACGGTGCCGTCGGTCTTGAGGGCGATGGCCTGGTGCCTGTTAGGCGCAATCTCCTTGACGCCGGTGAAGTTGCTGCCCAATGGGGCGTTAAGCACGTGCTGGGGGGTGGCGGTCAAAGTCCACGGACTCGAGGTGCCATCGCCGAGCTGGCCGGCATCGTTCTCACCCCAGGCGACCACGGTGGTGTCGTTGAGCAGGGCCATGGAGTAGTAGTTGCCCGCCCCGATCGACTTGACACCGCCGAGGTTTCCGCTGCCGGAGGTAGCCACGACATGCCGCGGGTAGTCGCTGTGGGGGACGGTGTTGCCGTCGTTGAGACCCAGCTGGCCGAAGTTGTTGAACCCCCACGACAGCAGCGTGCCGTTATCGAGGATGGCCAGCGAGTGGTACCTGCCCGCGGCGATAGCGATGACGTTGGTGAGGACGCCGGTGCTGCCGACGCCGACGACCTGGACCGGCTTCTGCTGGGAGCCGTGGCCGGCGTCGTTGTTTCCGAGCTCGCCGCTCCCATTCAAGCCCCACGTCCAGACCGTGCCGTCCGCCTTGAGCGCCATCGAGTGGTTGCCGCCCGCGGCGATCGCGACAACACCTTGCAGGAATCCGGTGCCCGAGGAGTTGGCGACTTCGACGGGGGTGTTCTGGTCAGCGCGGAGGTTGTCGTTGTTGCCGAGCTGTCCGTAGTGGTTGCTGCCCCACGCCCAAACCGTGCCGTCCGATTTGAGGGCCAGCGAGTGCTGCTCGCCAGCGGCGATGGTTGCGCCGCAACTCGGCCCAGCTGCGGACGCAGCCGCAGCATTCAGGGGCGCTGCGATGGACACTTGCCACGACGCCACCAGAGACAGGGCTGCAGCAGCGCAGGCACGCGACAACACGGCGTTCAGTCTCACGGACCACCTCCCAACATGGATGGCGCCTAGTACATCGGACCGGTTGAGAGGCTGGGTACACGTTGAACATGGGGCAGATGCACACCGCGCTGCCTGTGGAGGACATCGGCCGAGCCCGCGCCTTCTATGCCGACAAGCCGGGCCTCCAGCCTCAGGAGGAGAACCCGGGCGGACTGCTCTATCGGCTGGACGGCGGTGGCGAGTTCCTGCTTTATCCGAGCGGCAACCGGCCAGGGGGCCACACCCAGGCGAACATCAATGTGGGCGACCTGGACGCGCTGGTCGCCGGGCTGAGGTTAAGGGTGTGTTGTTTGAGGAGTACGACTGGCCGGGGCTGAAAACGGTTGACGGCATCGCGACGACCGGACCACACCGATCGGCGTGGTTCAAGGACAGCGAGGGCAACCTCATCGGCCTGATGCAGACCGGCTGGCGAACGGCCGCGACCTAGCTAAGGCGCCCTACAGAGCTGAGACGGGGTGGATTCCGTCCGCCAGCGGGGTGATGGTCAGGGCAGTCGACTCGCCGGCGGGATGGCGGCCCTCGATCGTCGTGTTGGCGACCAGCGTGGTCAGCCAGCCGGGTCCTACGGATGGCCCGCTCTTATCGCAGCGTGGTTATAGAACTGCAGGCTCGACGGTGAGATCGCCCTCAGCGAACCGGCCGGGGCGGAGCGCGTGGAGATCGAAGCTCCGGCACTCGCCCTGATCCAGTAGCTCGCTGACCGCCTTTCCGGCCGCTGGCGAATGCATCAAGCCGTGTCCGCCGAAGCCCACGCACTGGATGAAGCCACCGATCCCCGGAGTGGCACCAACGATGGCGTGGTGATCGGGCGTCTCGGGATACAGCCCGGCCCAGCATTTCCGCCTGTCAATCGGGATGGTGGATAGAAACGGGAACCGATTGGGCACCCTCTCGGCGAGGTCGTCGAGAAAGACGTCGTCGAAGTCGGTCGCATATCCGGGAGGATCGTCCGGGTTCGAATAGGCCACCAAGAAACCGTCCGCCTCGCGGCGAATCAGAACCCCGGTGTCGAGGTCGACGCACATCGGGATCATCGCGGGGTATCCGGGCGCGCGCTCGGTGCAGGCGAGGTTGCGGCGCTGGGGAAAGACCGGGACGTGGACGCCCAGCAGGGCGGCTACCGTAGCCGCGTAGGCGCCGGCGGCGTTGACCACCGCGCCGGCTCTGAGAGTCCCCGCCGAGGTCGCCACCTCAATCCCCAACGGACCGGCCCGAAGGCCGGTCAGGGTGGTCTCGAACATGAAGTCCGTGTGAAGGCGCCGGCATAGCTGCCAGTAGGCCGACACCAGGCCGCCGGGATCGAAGATTCCGTCGATGGCGCAGAAGGTGCCCCCAACCAGGCCGTCGGGCCTGACGAAAGGGGCTTGTTCGAGGATCGCTGCCGGTTCCAGCCAGCGGGCCGGGACGCCACGCGAAACCTGCAGCTGCAGCGAGCGCCGGATCGCGGCGGCGCGCTCCGCCGACCCGGTCATGAACAGGTAGCCGGCCTGCCTGAAGCCTGGAAGACCGTCGGTTGCTTCATCGAGCTCTCGAAGACGCTGGATCGAGTGCATCGAAAAGTCGATGTTGATCGGCGTGGCGAACTGGGCTCGGATCCCGCCATTGGCCTTCGACGACGACTCGATACCGGGCACGGCGTGACGCTCGATCACGACCACACTCCCAAGCCCGGCCTCCCGAGCGTGATAGGCCACCGAGAGGCCGATCACGCCCCCACCGATGACAACGACGTCGTAGCGCTTTAGGGACACTGCCGCCCGCCGGTCAAACGCCCCGAAGCAGGCCGCCGTCGACGGCCGTGAGAGTGCCGGTCTGGTATGAGGCGGCATTCGAGCACAGGTAAGCGACCAGCGAGCCCAGCTCCGCGGGCGTGCCGTAGCGCCCGCTGGGGATCTCCGCCTGGCTTTGTTTCGCGGCCTCCTCGGCGGTCATCCCGCGCGTCTGCGCGCGCTGCGCGTCGAGGCCCTGGACGCGCTCGGTGTCCAGTCGCCCGGGCAGGATGCCGTTGATGGTCACGCCCTCGCCGGCGACCTCCGCAGCCAGCGTCTTCATCCAGGCTGCCAACGCACTCCGGCCGGCGTTCGAGTACACCAACCCCGGGATGGGCTGGCGCACGCCCGAAGAGAGAATGGCCACCAACCGGCCCCAGCCTCGCGACCGCATCGATGGCAGCAGGCGTGTCGCCAGGTCGACGGGGGTCAGCGTCAGCAGCTGAAGTGCCTCCAGCCAGCCGTCGCGATCGAAGGCCCCGGCCTCGGCGATCGGTGGGCCACCTGAGTTAAGAACACAGATGTCGACCGCACCCAACGCCTCCTCCGCCGCCGCCACCACGGTAGCCGCCGCCTCAGGGTCGCGGGCGTCGGCGGCGGCGACATGGACCTCCACGCCGTGCCGTTCGGCGATCTCGGCCCGCGCACGCTCGAGCGATGCCGGGTCCCGGCTCCAGAGCAGCATCCGGCAGCCCTCCGCCGCCAGCGCTTCGGCCGCGGCCCGTCCCAGCCCGCGGGAGCCGCCTCCCACCACGGCGGCACGGCCGTGGAGTCCTGTGTCCACTCTGGCTACACCGACAGCCGCTCGGGTCCCGGCGTCAGCCCGACCCGCTGCAGCACGTCGTCGAGGTCGGCGCAGGTGGCGGCGTCCAGCACCCTGAGCTGACCTCGGGTGGCGCCGGTCGTGAGCACCCCACGGCGGCGCAGGAGCTCCTTGCGGATCGCCAGGCCCACCACCGGCTGGCCCTCGAAGGTGATCAGCGGCAGGAAGCGATCAAATACCGTGGCAGCGCGCCCGAAGGCCCCAGCGGCCACCGCGTCGACAATCACCGCCATCACCTCAGGGAAAGCAAAGCCGGTCATGGTACCGCCGGCGCCCCGACGCAGCTCGGCCAGCAGGCTGACGCCTCCGAGACCACCGAAGACCAGGGCCTCAGGCATCTCCTCCAGCAACCGCGAGATCTTCGGCGGCGTGGGGGGGTCCTCCAATTTGACGGTTGTCGAGCCCACGGCACGCAGAGACCTGGCGAGCACGCTCACCGGTATCGAGACACCGGTTGCGTTCGGCTCATCCTGGACAACGACCGGAAGCTGGCAACCCGCGCCAACGCGCTCATAGAAACCGGGCAGGAGGTCCACGTTGCGCAGCAGGGTCGGGGCGGACACCATCACGCCCGACGCCCCGGCAAGGCGAGCCTGTTCGGCGAACCCAACAACCAAACGCTCGGCTTGGGCCGAACAACCCACCAGCACCGGCAGCCGCCCGCCGGCGGCCGACATCACCGTTTCCACCACCGCCTGCCGCTCGTCGATGGCGAGGTGGGCAGCCTCCCCCATCACACCCAGGGCGGTCAGACCGGTGGCCCCCCAAGCGATCGCGGCATCCACAACGCGGGACTGGCTGGCCAGGTCGAGGTCGCCGTTCTGGGCAAAGGCTGTCGGCAGGACGAACCACGCTCCGGGTTTCACGGTAGGAACGTAGCATCCACGGCGCGAGCCCTGACCGAGATCGGGTACGAGCTGCGGTCCCCGGAGGCCACCTTCGACTTGATGGTGCGCTCGGCCATCGAGGACGACTGGGCCTTCACCAGGTCACTGGCCGAGCACGACGTCTTCGTCCTTCCCGGCGAGCTAGTCGAGATGCCCAGGCATATCCGCATCTCCTTCACCGCCAGCGATGCCATGATCGACAGGGCGATACCCGGCTTCCAGGCGACGTTGGAGGAGGCTCAGAGCAGCCGGTAGGTGCTGGCGAGGTTGATCGACGCCAGCACGTTGGTCACCAGCAGCAGTCCCAGCATCGTCGCGACCGTTCCCCGGGCCGCCTGCCGAAGCCACTGAACCTGGGGCCATCCGTTGGCCAGCACCATCGGTGCCACGGCCACCGCCAGAATAGCGACGAGGAGCAGCGCGGATGGCATCCAGGTGCCGCCACCTCCGAGCGCCGTGGTGGTCGCGCTGGCGCCACCCAGGACCAGCACCGCGAGCCAGGCGCCGACGTTGAGTCGGTCCAGCGCGAGCCCGGCCAGGTACGCGGCGCCGCAGTACGCCAGCGGGTAGACCGGGATCCGGTACCAGCCGTCGCGGGGTATGACGCGCTCGTCAGCCAGCACCAGGATCGCCGTGCTGAAGATCACTGCCCCCCAAGCCACCAGCCGTCGTGTCGGGACGGTCCGGCCGGCCATCAGGGCGCCGATGCCGATCCAGCCCAGCACCCACCAGCCGTCCCGGATGCTGTGCCCGATACCCGACGGCGCAGCGATGAACTCGTAGGCCGCCATCACTCCATGGCGTCGAATCTCCTGATCGTGCAGCACCAGCAGGAACTGGTGCCAGTCAATCAGGGCACCGTAGGCGGCGTAGATTCCCAACCCGGCGATCCCGCCGGCCGCCGCCAGTATGGCTGGCCGCCACCGCCCAGAGGCCAGCAGAACCGTGGCGGCGATGACGCCGACGGCGAGGCCCGGAACCTTGGTCAGAGTCGCCGCCGCGCAGACCAGGACCAGGGCGGCAACAGTCCACCGGCGTCTATCGCCCGCCAGGACCTGGTGAACCAGCAGCATCGCCAGCAGGAGCAGCGGCGTCAGCAGGGCCTCGCTCTCGACTTCGCGTCCCAGGAGCACGGCCACCGGTGCGCTGGCCAGGATGAAGGCACCGATCATCGCCGGCACCTGGCCGATCAGGCGGCGGCCCAGGACGTACAGAAGGACGATGGTGAGGGTGCTGAGAACGACCGCCACCGGCCGGATCATCCCAGGGGTCACGTCGGTCAGCTCGCGCGCCCCCATCAGCCACGCGTAACCACCGACCACCAGGCTGAACAGGGGCGGATGGTCCAACCATGGATGAACGATGGGATAGGTGTAGCCGTTGGCGACTAGGTTCGTAACACCCGTGTACGAGGGCAGGTAGGACCAGCTGTAGGGGACGTGTTTGGTGATCAGGGTTAGGCCGGACCAAGCCCAGCCCAGCTCATCCTGGTTGTCGCTCAGCAGCGGGGCGGCGGTGTAGTCGTGGAAGCGAAGAGCGGTGGCGATCACCAGGATCGCGGCCAGTGCGGCGGCCTCCAGCCGGGTCCATCCCGGCGGCCGTTCCCAGGTCTCGGCGCCGCCTTTGGCGCCGGCGGCTACGGTCAACCCGGGGGGGACTGAGGCGCCGGTACTGCGGTCCGCTGGCGACCGGCATCACCGGCAACGGCGGCAGCAACCCTGGCCGCCGGCTCCGCCGCTCGGCGGCGGAGCCTGGCCTCGCGGGTCTGCAGCAGCGGCGCGAGGTAGAGCCGGACCATCAACCCGCCCAGCATCAAGGCGAACGAGAACCAGATCACGGGTACCCCCGGGTCGTCAGTTGCCTGGAGCCCGGTGTATTTCAGAAGCTTGGGGAAGGTCACTTGGTAGCCACCGGGGAGGATCGCGGTCTGGCCCATCAGCACCCCGCCGGTCCAGAACTGGCTCATCCGGGTGGTGTCGAGCTCGTTGACGTTCTGAGTCCGGTTGGCCTGGAGATCGCCCTTGAAGAAACGGAACAGCACAGCCGGGTTGTTGGGGTTGGCGGTGCCCGCGGTCGAGGCCGACGCCCCCTGTTGGAGGTCGGGAGCGAAGAACATCAGAGCTCCCAGCTGTTGCCCGGGGGGGCCCGCCGCAGGCACCTTGAGGATGCCGTTCTGGAGTTGGGGATCGCCGAAGAAGTTGACGGGGCTGTCGAAGACCTTGTTCCCCTTGGGGTCGGTGACCTGGATAACCGGCGCCCAGCCATAGCTGGCCTGGTAGAACTTGACGCCGCGGTACTCCAGGTAGTCGTTGACGCGGATGTCCTTCTCGATGACTTTGCGGCCCTGGTCGAATACCTCGACGTGGGAGACGAATTCCTTGGGCTTGCCATTGGAGTAGTAGCTGGCGTTGAACCTGTCGACGCGCACCTCGTAGCCCTTGTGCTGGTCGGCGCCGAAGAGCAGGCCCTCCTCGATCTGGTCGTACGAGGGCCGGGCCTCGACCACCGACTGGCCCTCGACGACATTGACATAGGCGGTGAAGCCGGCGGCTTTGCCATAGAGGATGCCGGCCAGGAGCACGAAGAAGCTGAGGTGGAAGACGAGGCTGCCGGCCTCGCCGATGAACTGATGGTTGCGCGGCAGTTTCATGCGCCAGCGCCGATAGAGCGCGCGGCCCCGCGTGAGGACGCAGTTGCCCAACGAGATGTACATCAGGCCGGCGGCGATCAGCAGCGGCCAGGACTCGTAGACCGAGAACAATCCCAGCTGATCCCACACCGGGCCCAGCGTTTGGTGGGCCTGGAGGTAGGCACTCGCCTTCTCCGGCTGGAGCGCCTTCTGCGGCAGCAGGGTGGCGATGACGCTCAGACCGGCGACGATCCCCAGCAGGATGATGGCTGTCCGCATCCGCGCCAGCGTCTTCCACTCGCGCATGAGGTAGTACTTGACCGCGCCGACAGGGGTCCGCTCCGCCCCTCTCCGCGCCGCCGAGGTCATTTCCCGGCGGGTAGTGACTCCGCTGCTGGTTTCCGCTCCTTCTTGGGACTCAGCTTGCGCAGCACCGTGCGGATGGGGTCGAAGTAGCGGTCAGCCACCCGCTCTTTGAGCGGAATGATGCCGTTGTCGGTGATATGGATGTCCTCGGGGCAGACCTCGGTGCAGCACTTGGTGATGTTGCAGTAGCCGATGCCGCCCTCGCCGTGGAGCTGGTCGATGCGGTCGCCGATGTCCTTGGGGTGCATCTCCAGGCCGGCGACGCGGATCATGAAGCGCGGCCCGAAATACTCGGACTGGCCCTCGTCGTGCTCGCGGAGCACGTGACAGACGTCCTGGCACATGAAGCACTCGATGCACTTGCGGAACTCGATCGAGCGGTCGATGTCCTCCTGCTGGATCACGAATGGCAGGGGCTCATCCTCGGCGTAGGTGAAGGGCTGGATCTTCTTGTTGACCCTGTAGTTCCAGCTGACGTCGGTGACCAGGTCCTTGATCAGCGGGAAGGTCTTCATGGGGTGGACGTGGATCTCCTCGTCGCCGAACTGGTCGACGCGGGTCTTGCACATCAACCCGGGCTTGCCGTTGATCTCAGCTGAGCACGAACCGCACTTGGCCGCCTTGCAATTCCAGCGGACGGCCAGGGCCGGGGCCTGGTTGGCCTGGATGTAGTGCATCGCGTCCAGCACCACCTGGCCCGGAGCCGGCGGGACCTCGTAGGTCTTCTCCTCTCCCCCGGCGGCGTTGCCGCGGTAGACCTTGAAAATCGCCAATTCTCAGTCCTTGACCACAGACTGCTGCAGCAAGGCAAGGATCTTGTTCTGGCCGTCCAGGATCTCGAGCTGCTGCTTGGACATCTGGTGCAGCGCGGTCAGGGTCTTGTGGTCGGCCTCAGCCCGCTTGTCCTGGGCTTCGGAGATCACGTTCTGGCCGACGATGATGATGGGCAGCAGGACCAGCTGCAGGAAGTTCGACGACACCCAGTTGACGAGCCCGGTCGGGTTGCCGGTTTTGATGATCGTCGGCAGCGCCACCAGGGCGATGAGCGTGAAGACGTAGGCGCAGTACATCGTCCCCACGACCTTGGTGATCCGCACCGCGATGGCGGCGTTGATGCGGCCCAACGCGCCGCCTCCCTGCACCCCCGCTCGCACATGCTTGGTCTGCACCAGCTGGGGGATGTGTTCCATGAACTGATCAAGGGCGCTGCCTGTGGTTGCCATCGCCTGTTCGCTCATGAGCTCTGCCGCCTCCCTTGGTGGTTGGTCATGCCTTGGTTATTTGCAGCGCCGCCTGATTGATCGCGGGCTTGTCGTCGATCAGTGCCGCCAGCTCCGGGGGCATCGGCTCGGCGGGCCGCTTCTCCAGGTGCACCCCTCCCTCCTTGAGGGTGCACACGATGTTGACCTTGCCCCACCCCGGGTCTAGGTCGAGGTGGTCGAGACGCCAGTGCGAGCCGCGGCTCTCCTTGCGCTCGATCCCGGCGCGGATCAGGGCCTCTGTGATCTCCAGCATGTACCGCTGGTCGCGGCACGCGTGCCAGCCGGGGTTGAACATCACCGACTCGGGGATGGCGAGGTCCTCAAGCCGCGGCTTCAGCGCCAGGATCTTCCTGAGTCCCTCCTCCAGTCCCTCGCCGGTCCGGGCCATGCCGTTGTGCTCACCGTTGATCTCCTGGATCTCCGCCATGAACTGGAATGGGTTCTCGCGCTTGCCGGCCTCGTAGCTCTCGAACGGCTTGAGCAACAGTCTCCGCTCCTCCTCGATGCTGGACTCGTCCACCGAGGTTTCGCTGCGCTCTTTGGCGTAGGCGGCGGCGCCGTCCCCGGCCCGGCGGCCGAAGACCAAGATGTCGGCTAGGGAGTTGCCGCCCAACCGGTTGGCGCCATGGAGCCCGCCGGCGACCTCCCCGGCGGCAAACAGCCCTGGCACGGTGGTGGAGGCGGCGGTTTCGGGGTCGACCTTGATGCCGCCCATCACGTAATGGACGGTCGGCCCCACCTCCATCGGCTCCTTGGTGATGTCGATGTCGGCCAGCTTGAGAAACTGCTCATACATGCTGGGCAGCTTCCGCTTGATGTAATCGGCGCCGCGGTGGGTGACGTCGAGGTAGGCGCCGCCGTGCGTTGAGCCGCGGCCGGCCTCCACCTCCTTGTAGATGGCGCGGGCCACGACGTCGCGGGAGCTGAGATCCATGCGGTCGGGGTCGTAGTCCTCCATGAAGCGCCTGCCCTCGCTGTTCTTAAGGCGTCCGCCCTCGCCCCGGACGGCCTCGGTGACGAGGATCCCCTTCGCTCCCGGTGGCCAGATCATCCCCGTCGGGTGGAATTGGAAGAACTCCAGGTCGATCAGCTCGGCCCCGGCCTCAAAAGCCATGGCCAGACCGTCGCCGGTCGACTCCCACGAGTTGCTGGTGAACTTGAAGACCTTGCCCCAGCCCCCGGTGGCCATCACCACCGCCTTGGCCCGGAAGACGACGAAGCGGCCGTCTTCGCGACGGTATCCAAAGGCGCCCGAGACGCGTCCGTCAGGGTCCTTGAGCAACCGCGTCATGGTGTACTCCATGAAGACGTCGATGCCGGAGTGGATGCCCTTGTCCTGGAGGCTGCGGATCAGCTCCAGACCGGTCCGGTCGCCGATGTGGGCAAGCCGCCGGTAGCTGTGGGCCCCGAATGGCCGCTGGTTGATCTTGCCATCTGCGGTTCTGTCGAATACGGCGCCCCAGCGCTCCAGCTCCAGCACCCGGTCGGGCGCCTCCTTGGCGAAGATCTCGGCCATCCGCCAGTTGTTGACCCCCTTGCCCCCTTTTATGGTGTCGGCGAAGTGGGTCTTCCAGCTGTCTTCGGGGTCGACGTTGCCCAGTGCGGCGGCCACCCCCCCCTCGGCCATCACGGTGTGGGCCTTACCGAGTAACGACTTGCAGATCACAGCGGTCTTCGCACCTGATTGCGCCGAGGCGATCGACGCGCGCAGCCCGGCCCCGCCGGCGCCGATGACGACTACGTCGTAATCGTGGGTCTCGTACTTTTCGCTCAGCTCTGCCATCGACTCAGAAAACGATCCGTGGGTCGGTGAAGACGCCATGCGTCAGCAGGCGGACGTAGATGTCGCTGCCCCAGACCGTGAAGAGGCTGACCAGGGCCCAGAGGCCGTGGCGGGCGTTGAGGATCGACACCTTCTGCCAGAGGCTGTGGCGGGTGCGGGCGGTCCAGCTGCAGGAGAAGCAATCAGCGCTGCCGCCGACGAGATGGCGGAAGGCGTGGCAGCCGAAGGTGTAGGCCGAGAGCATGACCACGTTGACCACCAGGATCAGGGTGCCCAGCCCGATCATGAGATGGCCGTCGGCCTGCTGGAAGGCCTTCACCGCGTCGACGGCCAGGAAGGCGACATTGATGATCGCGGTGTAGAGGAAGAAGCGGTGGAGATTGTTGAAGACCCACGGCAGGGTTACCTCGCCGCGGTACTTGACCCGCTGCAGGAACGTTGGCGGCGGCATCGAGCAGGCGGGCGGCGCAAACATCGCCCGGTGGTAGGCCTTGCGGTAGTAGTAGCAGCTGGCCCGGAACAGCAGCGGCGACCAAACGATGTAGACGCCGGGGCTGAGGATGAAGCTGCCGATGGTGGCAGCCGGGAGCAGCGGCGAGAAGAACGGCGACAGGTAGGGGTCTGAGAAGTGGTGCTGGAAGTCGGTCATGACGACGACCAGGACGTAGACTGCGAAGATCGTCTGGGCCCCCATGAAGAAGGCCGAATAGGCCCACCACGGCGTCCGGGCGGGACTCTGGGGGCGACTTTCGACAGCGGCTGAGGAGGCCAAGTCTCTCCTGCTACTCGATCGGTAGTGCCACCCGGGGGGCGGCCCGCATTAGTTTACCCGTAGCCGAGGCTGAGATCAGGGCGCATGGGACGGCTGCGCTGGTATCATCCGCGGGGTTTCGCAGATTCGGAGGAGACCATGCGCAAGAAGATCACCGTCGTCGGCGCCGGCAACGTGGGCGCCACCTTGGTCCAACGGCTGGCGGAGAGGAACTACGCCGACATCGTCATCGTTGACATTGTCGAGGGCCTGCCCCAGGGCAAGGCGCTCGACTTACGCGAGACCGGGCCGGTGGTCGGATATGACTCCTACATCACCGGCACCAACAGCTACAAGGAGACCGCCGGCTCCGACATCTGCGTCATCACAAGCGGCCTGCCCCGCAAGCCCGGGATGAGTCGCGACGACCTCATCGAGACCAACATGAAGATCGTCCGGGATGTCACCCAGAAGCTGGTCAAGGCGTCGCCCAAGACGATCCTGATCGTGGTCAGCAACCCGCTGGACGCGATGTGCCACGTCGCCATCAAGACCTCGGGCTTCCCCCGCGACCGCGTCATCGGGATGGCGGGCGTGCTCGACACGGCGCGATTCCGCAGCTTCATCGCCGAGGAGCTCGACGTCAGCGTCCGCGACGTCGACGCCTACGTGCTCGGCGGCCATGGCGACACCATGGTGCCGCTGACCCGCTACACGACCGTCGCCGGGGTGCCGGTTGAAAAGCTGATCGAGAAGAAGCGGCTCGCCCAGATTGTCCAGCGCGCCCGCGACGGCGGCGCCGAGGTGGTGGCGCTGCTCAAGACCGGCTCCGCCTTCTACGCGCCCAGCGCCGCGGTGGCCGAGATGGTTGATTCGATTGTCCTCGACCAGAAGCGCATCCTCCCCTGCGCCGCTCAGTTGAACGGCGAGTACGGCTACCGGGGGCTCTTCATTGGCGTGCCCTGCAAGCTTGGGGCCAAGGGCCTCGAGGAGGTGGTGCAGATCGAGCTCACCGCCGCCGAGAAGAAATCGCTTGACAGGTCGGCGGCGGCGGTCAAGGAGCTGGTCGGCGTCGTCGATCGCTCGATGAAGGCAAGCCCCGCGAAGAAATAGCCTCGCTGGCGCGGTCGCCGATTACAGCAGCGAAGCTTTCTCGGCCAGACCGTAGAGGATGCCGGGGAAGACCCCCAGCAGGAGCGTGAGCAGGCCGGCGAAGGCGACCGCGCTGATGCCCAGCGGCTCGAATGGCTCGGTGGTCGAGCTCGCGGCCTTGGCATCATCCGCAGGCGTGTACACCACGGCGACGACCTGCAGGTAGTAGTACAGAGAGATCGCCGACGCGATGACGGCGATTACCGTCAGGCCGACGTAGCCCGCGCCGACCGCCGCCTCGAACACGAACAGCTTGCCCATGAAGCCAACCGTTGGCGGCAGGCCCGCCAGCGACAGCATGAAGAGCGCCAGCAGCCCGCCGAGGACCGGGCGCCGGTAGCCGAGCCCCCGCTGGGCCTCCAGCGAGGTGCCCTCGCTGTCCCCGCTCCCAACCAGGGTGAGGACCCCGAAAGCACCAAACGTCATGACGCCGTAGCCGGCCAGGTAGAACAGCCCGCTTACCATCCCCTGGCGCCCCGCCGCCACCGCCGCCAGCAGCAGGAAGCCCGCCTGGGCGATGCTGGAGTAGGCCAGCATCCGCTTCAGGTCCGGCTGCCGGAGCGCCCCCACCGCGCCCACGATCATCGACAGCGCCGAGACCGCCCCCAGCAGCACCGACCAGCGCGAGTAAACCGCGGGGGCCGAGAAGGCCACCACGAATATCCGCAGGAACACGGCGATGGCGGCGACCTTGGTGCCGACCGACATGAAGGCGACCACGGGGACGGGGGCGCCCTGGTAGACGTCGGGAGTCCAGGCGTGGAACGGCGCGGCCGATGACTTGAAGGCCATCCCCACGAGGACCAACGCGATCCCGACCGAGGCGAAGAGCAGGTTGTCGCCTCCCAGGTGCCCCAGCGCGGCGGTGATCCGCGGGATCGATGTGGAGCCGGTGGCGCCGTACAAAAGCGCCATGCCGTAGAGCAAGAACCCCGACGCAAAGCCCCCGATGAGCAGGTATTTCAGGCCCGCCTCCTGCGATCCCTCCTGCTGACGTAGAAAGGCGGCCAGGATGTAGAGCGAGATAGAGAGCAGCTCGACGGCGACGAAGATGGTGATCAGGTTGGTCGCCGCAACCAGCAGCATCATGCCCGTGAGGGCGGCGATGAGCAGGATGTAGAACTCTCCCTTCTGGATCCCGCGGCGGTCGAGGTAGGAGGGGCTGATCATCAAGACCAGCAGGGCCAGCCCCAGGAAGAGAATCTGAAAGAAGACGGCGAAGCTGTCGACGGCGACGGTGTCGTTGAAGTAGAGGCGGGCGTTGCCGGCGTCGGCCAGCCCCGAAGCCGCCGCGCCAACCGCCGCCACCATCGCCGAGAGAACGCCCAAGGCTGCCAGGGGAGCCAGGTTGGCCTTGCGCTGATCAGGCACGAAGGCATCCCCCATCACCAGCACCAGCACCGTGCCGCCGGGAATGATCAGTGCGATGAGGCCGAGGTCGGCGGCGCTGATCACGCCGCCACCAGCTTGACCACGGCGCCGACCGCGTCGCCGATGACAGACAGGAACGGCGCCGGGTAGATGCCGATCACCACCGCCAGGATCGCCAGCGGCACCAGGACGCCGGATTCGACCGGCCCGATCTCGGCTCCGCCGCCAGCCTCTGGCGCGGCTCCGTTCATCGCGCCCTGGTAGAAGCGCAGGGTATACCAGGCCGCGAGAATCACCCCGAACGCCGCCACCAGAAGCAGCGCCCAGGACCGCGCATACGCGCCCAGCAGGATCAAGTACTCGCCGACGAAGCCGTTGAGTCCGGGCATTCCCAGCGTCGCCAGGGCGAGCACCAGGAACACCGCCGCCAGCCGCGGGGCTCGGGACGAGAGACCGCGCAGTTGCCCGCGGTCGCGGGAGCCGACGCGCTGCTCCAGGTGCCCGACGATGAAGAAGATGCTGGTGATCAGGATGCCGTGGTTGATCATCTGCAGCACTCCACCGGAGATACCCGCCGGGGTCAGGCTGAGGATTCCCAGGCTGATGAAGCACATATGGCTGAGGCTGAGGTAGGCGACCATCCGCTTGGCGTCCTCCTGCCTCAGAGCCAGCAGGGCTCCGTAGACGATGCCGACCGCGGCCAGCGCCATCAGCACCGGGCTAAAGTCGCGGGCGCCCGACGGCACCAGCGGCAGCGCCACGCGGAAGAACCCGTAGGGCCCCAGCTTGGAGACCACACCGGCGAGGACCATGACCACCGGCGTCGGAGCCGAGGTGTAGACATCGGCCAACCACCCGTGGAACGGGAAGAGCGGCGTCTTGATGGCGAAGGCCAAGGCGAAGCCGATGAACGCCAGGTCGGCACCGGTCAGGCCCAGCAGGACGGCGCCGCCACCGAAATGGGCGCTGGCGAGGTGGTCGAGGGCGAAGCTGGAGCCACCACCGGCGGTGAAGACCGCCAGGATCGAGACCAGCATCGCCAAGCTGCCGCCGGAGGTGAAGATCAGCAGCTTCATGGCGGAACGCTGACGGTCGCCCTCACCAAAGACGGAGATGAGCACGAAGAACGGCACCAGTACCGCCTCGTAGAAGACGAAGAAGAGCACCAGGTCCTGGGCCAGCAGCGTTCCCGCGATCGCGGTCTGAGTCGTCAAGAGCAGCGCCATGAAGAGATGCGGCCGCTTGATGTCGCCCACCCGGGTGGCCAGCACCGCCATCAACCCCACCAGGGCGTTGAGCGCCAGCAGGCTGCTGGAGACGCCGTCGGCGCTGAGGCGGAAGCCGAGTCCGGCGGTGCCTGCCCACGAGTAGTTGAGCGTGAGCGGGGTGCCGTTGGCGGCGGCCTGCAACACCACCAGGCTGACGAGGAGGTCGACCCCGGTGGCCAGCAAACCGACCGTCTGGAGGTATCGGGTGGGGACGCGCGGCATCACCAGCGCCACCAGCAGTGGCAGGAAGAGCAGGATCAGAAGCGTCATCTCAGCCCCACCCCCACGGCCAAAACCGCCACCAGGGCCGCGGCCGCGAAGAGCATGGCGTATGAGCGCAGGTACCCGCTCTGGAGGCGCCGCACCTCGCGGCCGGCGGTTGTCGCCAGGGCGGTGGCCGCGCCGGCGACACCGATGATCACGGGCGCCTCGAGGACACGATCGAGGGCGCGCCCGGCGGCCCACAGCGGTCCGACGATTACGGCCTGGTACGCGTCGTCCCAGAAGAAGGCGCGAGCCAGTACCGGCGGAGGCGTCTCCTCGACCCGATCCGAGCCGTAGCGCTGGTACGCCGCCACCACGCCCAGGAGAACGATCGCCAGGGCAGCGACCGCCGCCAGCACGCTCACGGCCGCGCCGGCTTCGCCGAAGACACCAACAGTGAAGTCGCTGAGGAAGTGCCAGGGCCCGGGCTGGAGCAGTCCTCCCAATGCCGCCAGCGCTCCGAGCGCCACCAGCGGCACCATCATCACCGGGCCGGGATCGTGGGCCTCTCGATCTTCAGGAGCCGGACTGGCAACGAAGGTCATGTAGAAGGCGCGCAGCATGTAGTAGCCGGTCAGCCCGGCGATCACCACCAGCACCAGGCCGCCGAAGGGATGACCAGGTCCGATGTCGAAGCCGGAACTGATGATCTCGTCCTTGGAGAAGAAGCCCGCCAGCGGTGGGATGCCCGCGAGCGCCAGCGTACCCATCAGGAAGAGGAAGCTGGTGGCCGGCATCTGACGCCAGAGTCCGCCCATCTTGCGCATGTCCTGCTCCCCGTGCATGGCGTGGATGACGTTGCCGGCGGCAAGGAAGAGCAGGGCCTTGAAGAATGCGTGGGTGACCAGGTGGAAGAGACCGGCGACCTCGGCCCCGATCGCGACGGCGAAGAACATGTAGCCGATCTGGCTCATGGTGGAGTAGGCCAGCACCCGCTTGATGTCGGTCTGGGCGGTCGCCGCCAGCGCGGCGAGCAGTGCCGTCGCCAACCCGATGTATTGCGCGGTGGTGGCGGCGCCGGGAGCGTGCGCGTAGAGTGGCGCGAATCGCGCGATCAGGTAGACGCCGGCGGTGACCATGGTGGCTGCGTGGATCAGCGCCGACACCGGCGTCGGCCCTTCCATGGCGTCCGGCAGCCAGGTGTGGAGCGGGATCTGGGCCGACTTGGCGACCGCACCGACGAGGAGGAAAAAGCCGATCAGCTCGAGCGTGCCCTGGGGCAAGCTGCCGACCTTGCTGAAGAGCCCATCGAAGCCGAGTCCGCCGACCGCCCCCAGCGCAACGAATGAAGCGATGACGATGCCGACATCGCCGATCGCGTTCATCACAAACGCCTTGCGGGCTGCCGCCACCGCCGCCGCACGCTGGGCGTAGAAGCCGATCAGAAGGTAGCTGGAGAAGCCGACCAGGGCCCAGCCGACGACCAGGATGACGAAGTTGTGGGCGAGCACCAGCAGCAGCATCGAGAAGACGAAGAAGTTCATCTGCGCGAAGAAGCGCGAGTAGTCGTCGTCGTTCTCCTCGTCCATGTAGCCAACCGCGTAGAGGTGGATCAGGAAGCCGACCCCGGTGGTGACCAGCGTCATGGTCGCGGCGAGGGCGTCGAAATAGAGGTCGATGTCGATCGCCGGCACGGAGAAGCCCAGCTGGTTGGGGCTCGACCCTCCCCCACTCACCCAGTGATACGCGAGCTGGTCACTCGCCCCGGTTCCGTTGATGATGGTGGCGGCGAGGAAGAGGGCGAAACTCACCGCGATCGCTCCCGGCCCCAGGATCCGAACCAGGGTGCGGTTCTCGCGTCCCAGGAAGCGGTTCAGGCAGAAGCCCGCCAGGGGGGCCAGCAAGCCGAGCCCAACCAGCACCCCGACACTCATCCGCGCAGCTCGCTCATCTCGTCGATGTCCATGGCTCGGCCGGACTTGTAGATCGCCACCATCAGGGCCAGCCCCACCACTACCTCGCTGGCGGCGATCGCGATCACAACCAGCGCGAAGACCTGGCCCTCCATGTTTCGGTGCATGCGGGCGAAGGTGACCAGGGCGAGGTTGCCAGCGTTGAGCATCAACTCCACGCACATGAAAACCACCAGCGGGTTGCGACGAATCAGCACTCCCACCGCCCCGACGACAAAGAGCCAGGCCGACAGCAAGAGGAAGAGGTTGGCGTGCAGCATTTACTTGCCCCGCGACAGGTAGACGGCGCCCACCGCCGCCACCAGCAGCACTAGCGCCGTCGCTTCCACCGGGAAGGTGAAGTCGCGATAGAGGGCGAAGCCGATGGCCTGGATCGACCCCAGCTGTACGCCACCGAATATGGTGTCCGGCGAGTTGAACTCGGGCCCGACACCGGAGTTCAGGAACGCAACCGCGGCGGCCGCGACCAGCCCGCCACCGATTAGAACCGCGGAAACGATCTGCCGCGGGTCCTGAACGGGGCTTTCCTCCCGGGTCGGGTTGAGCAGTGCGATGACGAAGACGAAGAGCACCATCACGGCGCCCGCGTAGACGATCACCTGTGCGGCGGCGAGGAACTGGCCGGAGAGCAAAATAAAGAGCAGCGCCAGCGAAAGCATGTTGACGACCAGGCTCAGCGCGGCATACAGCGGCCGCCGGCTCACGACCACACCCACCGCCGAGCTCGCCGAGAGCGCCACCACGAGCGCGAAGAAGAGGTTCAGCACGTCTCCACTTCCCAGCGCCCGGTCAGCCCCACCTCAACCGGCCCGGCCTGCATCGGCGCCCGCACCCCACCTGGGCTCCAGCAACTCGTCCTTGGTGATGATCAGCTTGCGGACGTCGTACTCGGAGATGTCGTACCGTGGACCCATCGTGATGGCGCCCACGGGGCAGGCCTCCTCGCAGTAACCGCAGAAGATGCAGCGCGAAAGGTTGATCTCGTACCTGGACGCGTAGCGCTCGCCCGGTGAGACCTGGTTCTCGGCGGTGTTCTCCTCGGCGACAACCAGGATGCACTTGGCGGGGCAGGCCGCGGCACAGAGTTCGCAGCCGACGCATTTCTCGAGGCCGTCCTCATAGCGATGGAGGATGTGGCGGCCTCGGTGGCGAGCGCTGATCGCGGGCAACTCCTCCGGGTACTCGACCGTGGTCGGCGGGCGGAAGAGGTGCTTGAAGGTGGTGCCGAGCGCGCCGGGGACCCCGAGAACGTTGTCGAGGATCATGGGTTGTTGAGCAGGACCACGGCGGTGGCGGTGATGGCGATGTTGAGCAGGCCCAGCGGCAGCAGCACCTTCCAGCCCAGCGCCATCAGCCGGTCGTACTTGAGACGCGGCAGGGTGGCGCGCAGCCAGAAGAGCACGAAGATCATGGCTCCCACCTTGAGCAGGAACCACATGAAGCCGGGCAGCAGCGGGCCCTGCCAGCCGCCCAGGAACAGGGTCGCGGCGATGGCGCTGACGGTGACCATGTTCACGTACTCACCAAGGAAGTAGAGGCCCCACTTGAGGCCGCCGTACTCGGTCAGGTAGCCCGCGACGAGCTCCTGCTCCGCCTCCGGCAGGTCGAAGGGTGCGCGGTTGACCTCGGCGGTGGCGCTGATCACGTAGAGCACAAACCCGAGCGGCTGCAGGAGCACGAACCAGACCCGATGCTGGGCCGCGATTATGGAGTTGAGGTTCACCGACTGCGCCAGGATGAAGACGCCGACCAGCGAGAAACCCAGCGACATCTCGTAGCTGATCAGCTGCGCCGCGCTGCGCATCGCTCCCAGGAGCGAATACTTGGAGTTGCTGGCCCAGCCGCCGAGTACGATGCCGTACGCGGTCATGCCGCTGACCGCGAAGATGTAGAGCACGCCGACATTGAGGTTGGTGATGTAGCCCGTGATGGTCCGCCCGAACACTGTGAAAGCCGGGGTCACTGGGATCACGGCGAAGGCGGCGATCGCACAGATCGTCATGATCCCGGGCGCGACCACGAAGAGAAGATCATCGCGACCTGCGGGTCTTGAGTCCTCCTTGCTGACCAGCTTGATCACGTCGGCCAGTGGTTGGAGCAGCCCGAAGGGGCCGACCCGGTTGGGCCCCACCCGGACCTGCATATACGAGATGACCTTCCGCTCGCCGTAGACCAGGTAGGCGGCGGCGGTGATGAAGGCCAGGATCAGCACCCCGCTCTTGATCAGCGCGACGATGACGTCCCCCATCAGGCGCCCCACCAGCGGGCGCGTTCGCCGGCCTTCTCGATGGCGTAGGCGGGGACGGCCGCGATGATGTCGGACATCACGTCTTGCGGCTGCCTGTAGGTCCAGCCCGCCTCCCAGGCGTTGGCGAGGTCGGTCAGCAGCCTCCAATCCGCGGCGGTCGGTGCGACCGGCGGGATCGCCTGTCGCACGCGCTGGATGCGACCCTCGAGGTTGGTATAGGTGCCGTCCTTTTCGGCGAATGTGTGCAGTGGCACGACGATGTGCGCGGACTCGCTGAGAGAACTTTCGAGGACATCGAAGACAACCAGCAGGGTGACCGCCGCGATCGCCTTCGCGACCAGGTCTTTAGGCGCCAGGTCGTCCAGCGGTGAGGGTCCCATCAGGATCAGCGCCTTCAAGCGGCCGTCGGCCGCGGCTTCCAGCATCTCGCGAGTGCTCATCCCGGAGGTGCCGTTGGCCTCCTGGTAGCCGGGCGTGTGTTTGGGGAGGCAGCCCAGGTCGGCGGCGCCTCGGGAGTTGGCCGCCGGCAGCACCGTGAGCCGCCGCGCGTCCAGGCCCTCCTCCGCCAGCTGCGCGGCGAGCGCGACGGCCTCCGCGGCAAGCGACTCGGGCGCGATGACCCCGGCCAGGGTGGCGCCCTTGGGCGCCTCATCAACAAGCTCGGCTGCGCTCCGACCGTGCCCCAGGACCAGCCGCGTTTTGGCGGAACGACGAGCCTTCTTCAGACGCAGCTCCAGGATCGGGGCGGCGTCGAGGGTGGGCTGGTCGCCGAGGATGTAGATCACCTGGCAGGTCGCGAAGTCCTCGATCGCCAGCCGGAAATCGTCGGGTGACGGCCCGGGCTCAATGACCTGGGCACGGTGGTCGAGGTTGGGGGAACCGATCACCTCGCGGACCCAGCGCTGGAAGAGGAAGAGCTCCTCGTTTGTCGCCTGGGGGCTGGCGATGGCGCCGACGCTGTCCGCGCCGCCCGCCTGGACCACCTCCTGCAGCCGCTCCGCCACCGCCGCCACTGCGTCGGCATAGGGCACCGGCCGGGCCTCTCCCCCACGACCGACGCGTGGCTCGAGGATGCGGCGATCGTCGTTGACGAAGTGGAAACCGTAGCGGCCCCGGTCGCAGAGCCAGCCATCATCAACGGCGGGGTTGTCGCGCGACATGTACCGCACGACGCGGTCGTCGCGGGTCTGGACCTGGGTGTTGCAGCCGACCGCGCAGCCGTGGCAGACCGAGGGCGTGCTGCGCATGTCCCAGGGCCGGGCGCTGAAGCGCCAATCGGCGCTGGTCAGGGCGCCCACCGGGCAGAGCTCCATGATGTTGCCCTGGAAGGCACTGTCCATGGCCTCGCCGTTGAAGGTCCCGATCATGGTGTGCACGCCGCGGTTGAGCAACACCAGCTGGCCTTCCTCGGTGACCTCGTCGAAGTAGCGCACGCAGCGCTCGCAAAGGACGCAGCGCTCCATGTCGAGCAGGATCTTTTCGGACAGCGGGATGGGCTTGGGGTACTTCACCTTCTCTTCGAAGAACCGGCTCTTGCCGAGCCCGTGGTAGAAGCTGAAGTCCTGTAGGTCGCACTCGCCACCCTTGTCGCAGACAGGGCAGTCGAGCGGGTGGTTGATGAGCAGGAACTCCAGCACCCCCTCCCGCGCCTTGATGACGTCCGGGCTCTCGGTTTGGACTTTCATCCCGTCGGTGGTGGTGATGGTGCAGGCGGTGGAGAGCTTGGGCTGGCCCTCGATCTGGACCACGCACATCCGGCACGCGCCGATCGGATCGAGCTTGCGGTGGTCGCAGAAGTAAGGCACCGCGGCGCCGTTGTCGAGGCATACGTGCAGAAGCGAGGCGCCCTTGGCGACCTCGATCTCACGACCATCGATGGTGATCGTCACCATCGCCGACCCCGCCAGCACCGTCGGGGCCACAACCGTCTTCTTCTCGGCCGTCGGGTTCCTCTCCTCGGCGGGCGTCTGCGGCTCAGGCATTGACGTCCGCGGAGCGGTGACCTGTCACCTGCGGGTTAACCTTCTCGTCACGGTAGGGGCAGCCGTGGGCGTCGACGTGGGCCTGGAAGTCGTCGGCGAACTGCTGCACCGAGGAGCGGATCGGCCACGCGGCCGCCTCACCAAGGGCGCACAGCGACTTGCCGTCGATGTTGTTGCAGACGCTGGTGATCAGCTCGATGTCGTCGGATCGCCCGCCGCCGGCCTCGATTCGTCGCACCACCCGAGAGAGCCAGAAGGTGCCCTCCCGGCAAGGGGTGCACTTGCCGCAGGACTCGCGGTAGTAGAAGTCGGCCAGGCGGCTGGTGTATTCGACGATGCATTGGTCTTCGGAGATCACGACCACCGCGCCGGAGCCGGCCATCGAGCCGTGTGCCTGGATCGACTCGGCGTCCATGGTGGTGTCCTGGAGCTGGGCCGCGGTCAGGAACTGGCTCGACGAGCCGCCCGGTTGGACCGCCTTCAGCTTCTTGCCTTCGAGCATGCCGCCGCCGAGGTCGTTGATCAGCGCCATCGCCGGGATCCCCTGCGGCACCTCGTAGATCCCGGGCCGGTTGACATGGCCGCTGAGGCAGAGCAGGCGGGTGCCAGTGGACTTCTCGGTGCCCACGCTCTTGAACTCGTCGGCCCCGTGCTCGACGATGAAGGGGACGTTGGCCAGCGACTCCACGTTGTTGAGCGCGGTGGGCGCGTCGTAGACGCCGATGGCGGCGGGGAAGTACGGCGGCTTGGGCCGCGGCCGGCCGCGGTTGCCGCTGAGCGACTCCAGCAGCCCATTCTCCTCGCCGCAAATGTAGGCGCCGGCGCCGCCGTGGATGACGATCTCCAGGCTCCAGCCCGAGCCGAGGATGTTCTCGCCGCAGAGGTTGGCGGCATAGGCCTCGTCGAGCGCCGCCTCGAGGACCGCCTGGATCTCGGCGTATTCGCCGCGGACGTAGATGAAGGCCTGGTCGGCCTCCACCGCGCGAGCCGACAGCAGCACTCCTTCCAGCAGCAGGTGCGGGTTCCGCGACATCAGGTAGCGATCCTTGAAGGTGCCCGGTTCGGACTCGTCGGCGTTGGCGACCAGGTATCGAGGGTGCTTGCCGACAGGCATCAGGGTCCATTTGCGCCCGGTGGGGAAGCCCGCGCCTCCCCTGCCCCGAAGCCCCGAGTCCGACACCGCCTGGGTGATCTCCCCTGGTGCCATCGACAGGCCCTTTTCGAGCGCCTTGTAGCCGCCCCACGCACGGTAGCCGTCGAGGGTGGCTAGGCCTGGGGTCTCGATGTCGCGGGTCAGCCGGATATGGGTCAGCTGGCTCATTCCAGGGCCTCCGGCGACCCGGCCTCGGGGGCCTGAACCTGGGGCGCCGCTTCGGTGTAGCCGCGATCGGCGGGATGCTCGCCGCCGGGGATGAGGTTCTGGCTGCCCTTGACAAGGTCGACAACGCGCCCCGCCGCCCCGCCCGCGGGCAGGGGCACGCGGTTCGCCCCGGGGTTGGCCAGGTCCACAAGCTCGCGGTGGGCCGAGACCTCGCGGCCGGTGCGGATGCGGTGCACGTCGAGCTTGTCGGTTTTCATGTCGGCGACCAGCTGGTCGACCTTGTCGGCGGTCAGGTTCTCGAAGAAGCGGTGGTTGATCTGCGCCGCCGGGGCGGCCCCGCAGGCGCCCAGGCACTCGACCTCCATGAGCGTGGCCATGCCATCCTCGGTGGTGCCGCCGGCGGGGCACCCAAGACGGTCCTGGAAACGCTCGAGCACCTTGCCCGAGCCCATCAGCAGGCACGAGATGTTGGTGCACATCTCGACGACGTATCGGCCGTGCGGCTTGAAGAAGTACATCGAGTAGAAGCTGGCGACCGCCTCCACCGGTCCCGGCGCCAGTTGCAGCGCCTGCGCCACCTCGCGCATGCCTTCGGCGGTCAGGATCCCCTCCTTGTGCTGCAGGATCCAGAGCGCTGGCAGGATCGCCGACTTGCTGACCGGGTAACGCTTGCGCAGCTCCTGGATCCGCTCGACCTCGGCGGCGTCGAGGATCTGGTACGGCGTGTCCGTGCCGGGCAGCTCCAGGGGGCTCATCTGTCCACGTCTCCGAGCACAAAGTCGAGCGAGCCCAGGATCGCGACGGTGTCCGCCACCAGGTGCCCGATGGTCAGCCGCGGGATGGCGGCGACCAGGTTGAAGCTCGGAGCACGGACCTTGACCCGGTAGGGCTTGTTGCTGGCGTCACTGACAATGTAGAAGCCGAGTTCGCCCCGCGGGCTCTCCGTCGCCTGGTAGACCTCGCCGGCTGGCGGCCGGAAGCCCTCGGTGACGAGCTTGAAGTGATGGATGACAGCCTCCATCGAGGTGTCGAGCTCGTGCCGCGGCGGCAGCACCACCTTGCGGTTGTCGATCACCACCGGGCCCGGTTCCAGCATCTGGTGGGCCTGCTCGATGACCCGCAGCGACTGTCGCATCTCGTGGATGCGGACCAGGTAGCGGTCGTAGACGTCGCCGGCGGTGCCCAGCGGCACCTCGAAGTCGTAGTCCTCATACCCGGAGTAGGGCACCTTGCGCCGAACGTCGTAGTCGACCCCGGACCCGCGGAGAGACGGCCCGGTCATGCCCCAGTCGACCGCCTCCTCGGCGCTGATGGCGCCGAGCCCACGGGTGCGGTCGATCCAGAGTGGATTTTCGGTGAGCATGTCCTCGTACTCGTCGCAGCGGCCGCCGAAGTCGCGCAGGAAGGCGCGGAGCACATCGTCGAACTCCGGCGGCACGTCCGCCATCAGGCCGCCCACCCGGATGTAGCTGGTCATCATCCGCACCCCGGAGACCAGCTCGTTGATCTCGAGGATCCGCTCCCGGTCGCGCCAGGCGTAGAGGAACGCCGATTGGGCGCCGAGGTCGAGGGCGTGGGTCCCGATCCAGATCAGGTGGCTGCCTACCCGGGCCAGCTCGCACATGATCACGCGAAGTCGCTGCGCCCGCACTGGCACCGTCTCGCCCAGCAGCTTCTCCACCGCCAGGCAGTAGCCGAGGTTGTTCCCGGGCGGGCTGAGGTAGTCCATCCGGTCCGTCCAGGTAACGCCCTGGTGGTATGTCACCCGCTCGAAGTCCTTCTCGAAACCGGTGTGGAGGTAGCCCACCTCGGGGTCGGAGTGGCGCACCACCTCCCCTTCGACCCGGAGCACCAGGCGCAGCACGCCGTGGGTGCTGGGGTGCTGGGGGCCCATGTTGAGCTCCATCAGCGGACCCTCGGGGGTGTCGGCGACGAAGGTCAGTCCGTCGACGGTCAATCCGGCGCCCCCCGCGGCACGGCGGAGTCGGGCGCGAACGACTCCCGGTCGCTGAACTTGACCGCCTCGCCGAAGGAGATGTAGTCCTTGCGCAGCGGATGCCCCTCCCAGTCCGTGGGCATCATCAAGCGGCGTAGGTCGGGGTGGCCCCGGAAGTCGATCCCGAAGAGGTCGAAGACCTCGCGCTCCTGCCATCCCATCCCCTGCCACAGGGACGCCGTCGAGGGCACCCACGGAGTCTCGCCCGGCACCTCCGGCACCCCCACCTTGAGCCGGATGGTGCTGCCTCGGTGCAGGCTCCGGAGCTGGTAGACGAGATCGAATCGGGGCTCGCGCTCGAGCCAGTCGATGGCGGTGCAGAACAGGGGCAACTTGAACTGCAGCTCGGGATCGTCCTTGAGCAGCTCGCAAACATCGATCAGGCGGTCACGCGCCACCGTCAGCGCCCCCTCTGGTGCCCCCCCGTCGATGCCAGATACAGCGTCCGTCAGCTTGGCCTCGACGGCGGCACGCACGAGCTCCAGCTCCGACGGGTCCGCCGGGGCCGGCTCCGCAATGGCAACAGCTGTCTCAGGATGCTCTTCGGTCACTTATTCCTCGGTTGGAGATCGCCGGACTCGAAGGGCCACGGCTGGGGTCGTCGGATCAGGCGACGGCCTGGGCTCGGATCTTGCGCTGAAGCTTGAGAACAGCGTCGAGGAGTGCTTCGGGGCGAGGCGGGCAGCCCGGTACGTAGACATCGACCGGCACCACCTTGTCCACCCCCTGGACGATGGCGTAGTTGTTGAACATTCCTCCGCATGAAGCGCAGGCACCCATCGAGATCACCCACTTGGGCTCGGGCATCTGGTCGTAGATCTGCCGCAGCACGGGGGCCATCTTCTGGCTCACCCGGCCGGCCACGATCATCAGGTCGGCCTGGCGCGGCGATGCTCGGAAGACCTCGGCGCCGAAGCGGGCCATGTCGAACTTGGGACCGCCGGTGCCCATCATTTCGATGGCGCAGCAGGCGAGGCCGAAGAGTGCCGGCCACATCGAGTTATAGCGGCCCCAGGCGACCACCTTGTTGACGCTAGTGGTCACGAAGTTGTGTCCCATGGTGGCGGTGAGGGCCTCCCCCGCCGATGGCGGCGTGGGGTGCGAGTGCGGCTGGTTGGGGAACGAAAGCGGGCCGCCGTAAGTCGCGCCGGGCTCTTCTATTCCCACTCCAGGGCTCCCTTTCGCCAAACGTAGACCAGCGTGAGGGCAAGGATCCCAACGAAGATCCCCATCTCGACCAGGCCCTGGAGCTTGAGATCGCGCAGGATCACAGCCCAGGGGTACACAAAGATCGCTTCGACGTCGAAGACGATGAAGAGCATCGCGGTCAGGTAGAAGCCCACCGGGAGCCGCCTGCGGGCGGTCTCGGCGGGGACGATGCCGCACTCATACGGCTGAGCCTTGGTGGCCGACGGGCTCTTGGGCCCGAGCACCGATGAAAGCACGATCGCAATCGCCGCAAATGCGATCACCGCGATGAAGAACACCAAGAGGGCGACGTATTCGCTCGACATCGCGGCCATTCTACCTAGTGGATGCCCACGGCCGGGGTCCGGCAGCGGCGGCGCTCAGTCCTTCCGGGTCTCCCCCAGGAGGCGGTAGGTGACGCCCAGGATGGCGCCGTCGAGAAGGAAGTTGGCCAGGAAGCTGTAGGCCTGGCGTTTGAAGAGGAAATACCCGAGCGCACCGAACGAGCTCGCCGCCTTGCCGACCATCAGCAGCCGGGTCAGCTCCTCGCGCTGGCGGCGGTCCTCACTTCCGGCGGCGCGAGCTGAGATCACCGTGATGAGCGCCATGTAGGCCATCGCCAGTACCACCCACAGGTTGTCCGCGTCCACCGGCGACTCCTCCATCCCCACCAGGCGGGCGCCCCGGTTCATGTTGGCCGTAATCCTGCCCGGCAACAGGTAGAACCCAGCGCCACCAGCCATGAATATGGGGGACCAGACGCGGAGCCAGAGCTGCAGGCGGGCGTCTGCCTCCGAGTTGCCGACGGTGACCATCGCCTGTTTATAGCATTCGCCGGACCTTGCCAAGGCGAACGTCTGTTCGCTATACTATCAGTATGGCACTACCACTTCGAACCCACTGTGGTCGCTGCGGGTTGTCGCAGTGGCTCGCGCCGATGCAGGCGATCTCGATCCGGCACCTGGAATGCCCTCGCTGCGGGCACCGCGCTTCGACTCAGCGGCTCAAGCTCATTCGTGAGCGGGCACGCTACCGGCACGAGCCCGAACTGAAGCTGGCCAGCTAGCGAGCCTGTTCGTCTAGCCGGCTACTCGTTCTAGCCGCTCAGCGGCTACTCCTGGCGCTCCCCGACCGTCACCTCGAGGTCGTGGAGCGCGCCGGAGCGGACCACCTTCAGCTCCTGCTTGCTGCCAACCTCAAGACCCTGGAGGGCGCGGAACAGGTCCCGCATCCCGGCCACACCGGCATCACCTATGCCAACCAGGGTGTCGCCCTGGACGACGCCGGCGGTGGCGGCCGGGCTGCCGGCCTCGATCGAGATCACCATCAGGCCACTGGCATGCCCGGTCTTCTCGCGGGCGTCATCCGAAAGGTAGATCGGCTGGGTCCCGATCCCGAGGTACGGCTGCGGGACCCGGCCGTGCTTGAGCAGGCTGTCTGCGACACGCGTCGCCATTTCGACCGGCAGCGACTTGGTCTCGCCGCGGCCGTAGAACCAGCTGTTGACGCCCACCACCTTGCCCGAGGCATCTAGCAGCGGACCACCCGAGAACCCCTGGTAGAGGCGAGCATCGGTGCGGACCAGGCCGTCCAACCCACCGCCATGCCAGCCGCGCTGGCGGCTCCTGGTCGACACCACCGCGCCGAAGGTTGCCTGAAGCTCGCCGGGGCGGCCAACCGCCAGGACCAGCTCGCCCGGCCGCAAGTCCGCACTGGAACCGCGGGGAGCAGGTGTGGCACCGTGGCCCTCGGCCTTGAGCAAGGCGAGGTCGGTGCCCGTATCGTGCCCGACAACGGTCGCGCCCACCGACTTGTCGCCATGAATCACCGTGACGTCGTCCTTGTTCTCGATCGCGTGGATCGACGTGAGGATGTGGTCCTTGTCCCACGCAATGCCGGTCGCCGACTTGCCGCGGCGGGCACGCACTTCGACGACGCCGGAGGCCGCAGCCTCGACAGCCGCCGCCAGGCCGTCGGATATCTCTTTCAGGGTTGCCATCAGGTATTTCTCCAGGAGGTGGGTTGTAAGTCTTTTCGCCAGCGTAGGTCGCCGGCCGGCGGCATCACATCAGCCGATCAGGTAGGTCGATGCCCCTCCGAACGGGCAGGCTCAGACCGTGATCCAGCCCAGGCGAGAGGCCACCGCGACCGCTTCGGCGCGACTGCGGGCGCCGAGCTTGCCGAGAACTGCGCCCACGTGGAACTTGGCGGTGTGCTCGCTGATCCCCAGCCGGGACGCGATCTCGGCGTTGGTCATCCCACGCGCCAGCAGCTGCAGCACCTCAGACTCGCGCGGTGTCAGGCGCTCGATCGGACGGAACAGTTCGTCGCCATCCACGCCTGCCGGCAGAAGACTCGACACCAGGTCTCGACTCAGCACCACCATCCCCGCGGCAGTCGCGCCCAACGCGCCGGCCAGGATCGCGGGGCTGATGTCCGCGGAGATGACCGCCGAAGCACCGGCGCTCAGCGCCTCAGCGACCACCGATGGCGCATCGGATATCACCGCGATCGGGATCCTAGGAGCCTCTGCGCCCAGCTGCTCGAGCAGGGCCAGGGCGCCCGACCCGTCTGAGCCGGCGTCGAGGAGGATGGCGTCGGGGCTCAACCGCGCCACCGTATCGGGCCCTGCAGTGAGCGCCACCGCGGCCGCCACCTCGAGGCCGTCAGCCTGCTCGACCAGCGCCCCCAGCCCGACCTGGGCGAGGTGGTTGGCCGAGACCACGAGCACGCGCATGACGAACTATGCCTGCCCTACGGGGTCCCTTCTGAAACCCGGCGTGCGCACCCGCGGCGCCAAATCCTCAGGCCGTCGGCAGTGGGAGGATGTAGACGACGATGAAGGTCAGGAAGGCCGCTGCCGCCGCGATCACGAAGAGATGGAATACCTCGTGGTAGCCGAAGACCCTACGCCACAGCACCGGCCGCTTGAGCGCGTAGCAGACGGCGCCAATCGAATAGAGTCCGCCGCCGAGAGCCAGCAGCAGACCGCCGCCAAGCCCGACCCGGCCGAAGATGGTGGGTAGGGCCAGGACCGCGACCCAGCCGACCATCAAATAAAGCGAGGTGAAGACTAGGCGGGGAAGCTTGATCCCGCTGACCGAGAACGCTACGCCGCAAAGGCTCAAGCCCCAAACCGCGCCCAGGATCCCGATTCGCTGCCAGCCCTGCAGCAGGGTGAAGGCGATCGGGGTGTATGTCCCGGCGATCAGCAGAAAGATGTTGGAGTGGTCGAGGCGCCGGAGGACTTCGCGGGTCCGCTCTGACCAATTGCCGATGTGGTACAGGGCACTGCCGCTGAAAAGCAGCACCATGGTGCCCCCGTAGATCACCACCGTCAGCTGCTTGGCGGGATCGCCGCTGGCAAGTACGGCCAGGACGATGGTGGCCGCCAGGGCGAGGGGGGCAATCGCGGCGTGGGAAACCCCGCGAAGGATCGGCTTCACAGCTTCTTGGAGCTGCTGCCTCTGCGGGCTATGTGACATGAAATCATGATACATCACTTCGACGGCGGCGGGGACAATGGTCGCGATGTCCGAGGGATCCGACTCCCGCCAAACAGTCGCCGTCTGCGCCATCGTGCTGTTCCTGACGGGATTTGGCGGCTCCGTTCTCTTCGTGGCCCTGCCGGGGATCGCGTCAGAGTTCCATGCCGACGTGGGCAACCTGGCAGACCTGGGCTCGATCCTGTCGCTGGGATCCGCGATAGCCGTGCCGCTCGCGGTGCTGGCCGACCGCAGACGCCGTGGCCAGATTGCCGCCCTCGGCATCGCCGGGTTCTCCGTCTCAGCGATCGCGGCTGCCCTGGCGCCTACCCTGGGTGCCCTCGGGGTCGCGCGGGTGGTCGCGGTTTGCTTCGAAACGCTGGTGGCCTCAGTCGCCACGGCGGCGGCGCTGGAGGCGGTGAGCGGCGGGAGGCGCGGCCGCACCGCGAGCTTGCTGGCACTCGCCGGGGGCGCCGGCGGTGGCCTGACCGTCATCGGCTACCCAGTGGTGGCGCCACACTGGCGCGAGCTCTATGCTCTCGCTGGCCTCGGGGTCCTGGCGGCACCCCTGGCGCTGCGGATCTCGGACAGCCGCCTGGTAACTCGGAGCCGGCGTTCCGCCCGCGTCCTGCTTGCGTCGCCCTGGCGCGGTCGCATCGCTCTACTGGGCCTCTCAGGCGTGCTGGGTGCCCTGCTGTACGAGCCGGCCAACTTCTTCGCTGTCTTTTTCGGCAGCCACACGCTGGGGCTCTCGCCGTTCACCTTGAGCGCCGTGCTAGTGGTGTCGGGCGTTGCGGCGGCGGCCGGTTACGTCGCCGGCGGCTACATCTCCGACCGGTTCGGCCGCCGCCTGCCGAGCGTCGCCATCCTGTTGGTAGGGGCTGTGGTCACCGCGATCACGTTCAGCCGATCTGCATCGGTTTACCTTGCCGGCAACATCCTATGGGCCGGACTTCTCAGCGCCTCTGCCCCGATGATGGGCGCCTGGACCGTCGAGCTGGTCCCCTCGCGAGCCCGGGTCACCGCTTTCACCGCCACCGGCGTGATCGGCTCGTTGGGCGGCCTCGCCGGCCTGCAGCTCGTGCGCGCGCTCTCACCCGGTTTCGGACTGAGCGGCACGCTCTGGCTGACCGCCGGGGCCGCGATCGTGGGCACACTGGCCCTGCTCGGGCTCCCGGAGACCCGCGGCCGGGCCCTCCCCGACTGACCAGGCCGGGCCCCAGAGTCTGCCGGTGCGGCGGAGACATCGTGGACGCTCTTCGCAACTTGCTCATCGATCCGCCAGCCGACGTCGTGGCTCTCTTCCACGGGTTACGAGCCGATCCCCTTCCAGTTTGATCTCGCCCAGCGCGGACTCCTTCCGGGCCGACCGAAACGGCTCTGCTTACCTCGACACCCGGTCATCCCAGCCCAGGGTGCCCAGCGCTGGTTCTCGACGGAAGGGGAACCCTGCGTTGATCCCGGAGGTCAGCCCGCGTCTCGACCCGTGGGATGGCGAAGGTTGCTTCGGCCTGGATTACCTGCGCCAGGAGGATCCACGTGATCCGAAGCGCCGGCTCGTGTGGGCGGTCAAGGCTGGCGACGCTGCTGCGATCGAGGTGTCCAGCCTCTCAGCTGGGACTGTAGTCACAAAGTCGGGTTCAGCGTGAGTGGGGGGCTGACCGTCCTGCTCAGCCCGTACTGCGACGCGGCACCCTACCCGGCGATCTCGACATTCCCCGGCCACCTGGGCCACGACACCTTCACGTGCTGGCCCAGCTACTCCACCAGCGCCTCCAGCATCAACGATGGGGCCTTCGTGTTCTACGGCGAGAGCATCGGGTCGATCACCGAGAGCAACAACGGGACCCAGTTTGGCATGACCGGCACCGTGGACGTGGACAAGATGTCGATCAGCATCGGCCAGAACGCCATCTGGGCGGTGGTGCCGGGGCAGGTTGTGGCCCACGACTTCCTCGTGCAAAGTGGCAACCACACCAACCCCACCATTGTCGGCGATCCCACAATCGGGGGGCATTTCCCCCCTGTTCTCCGACTAATCCAATGAGGCGTTCATCCTCACTGTCGGTGAGGACCTGCCCGTGGCTGGCAACATGGTCGACCCCGGCTCGGGACACGCCGATGATCTGGGCCGCCCAGTAGGCGGCGTCCTTGGCCCCGGCTCGTCCATGTCGGTCGGCTTGATGTCGAAGTTGTCGTCCAGGACCCTCACGGTGCCCGGCTCTAGTTGACCACGCAGCGCTGCCGCTGGCTACATCCGATTTAGCCCGCGCCTTCTTACGTGGACGGCGCCAGCCAGGAGGGCGCCACCCCGGAGGGCGCCAACCGGCAAGACCAACGCGCCGACTGTGGGCCCCAGGGTGACGCGGGTCTTCATCCAGCCGGGAGCGGGCTTAGGGGAGGGTACGGAGGGCGGCCTCCAACCTGAACATGGCTTCGGCGTCGTCGAGATCGACCGCCAGCAGCTCGGCCGCCCGGCGCAGGCGGTAGATCACGCTCTGGCGGTGTCGATGGACCCTGGCCGCGGTCCTGGACACCGATCGGTTGGCGGCGAAATAGTGGCGCAGGGTGTCGAGCAGCAGGGGCTGATTGGCAAGTGGCGCGAGGATGGCCTCCTGCGATCGCGCCAACCCTGCGGGGTCGGAGCGCAGAGCCGCGTAAGCGTAGATCCGGACGAACTCGATCAGGGGTGGCCGCTCGCTGACCGGCATCTCCGAACCCAGTCGCGCCGCCACCACTGCCTCCTCGACCGCCTGGCCGAGAGGCACGTCGTCGCTGGCGCCGGACACCCCGAAGGCGACGTCCTCGCCGGCGGCCGCCCCCTCCAGGGCCGCGATCAGTGGGTCGCGCGCCAGTAGCCACACCGAGACCCCGCCCCGCTGGCCCCGCACCGAGCGCGGGAAGCGGGTGCGCATCCGGCCGCCGACGCTGTCGGCGACCCGGTGCGCCTCCGCCGGGTCGGAGCCGCCGACTGCCACGGCGAGCGCTACCCGCGGCCGCTCGACGGCGCGAGCCTCGATGCGATCGACTCCCGCTCGGCCCGCGATCAGCTCATCGAAGAGGGCCGATTCGCTGATCACCCTGGCCCGCGCCGACTCCTCCACCTGGAGCGCGTAGGCCTCGGCGATCCTCGAGCTCAGCTGGTCGATGTATTCGAAGACCTGCGCCGCCAGCGGCAGCATCAACTCTGGCGGGGCGGCGGGCGGGTCGAGGCTGACACGAACCGTCTCATTCCAGCCCACGCGGAGCCCGATTCGCAAGGCGTGCAGGAGCGGCTCCAGAGGCTCACCCACCAGCGCGATGTTGCGGGCGATGTTCTGGACCACCCTGATCTCGCGCGGACCTGGCGGCTGGCCGGTGGTCAGGATGCGGAGGAACATCCGCGTCGCCAACCGACACCGTTGCAGCACCGGTTCGCGATAGCGGCCGGGTTCGCCAGCGTACCGCGACACCTCCGAAAGGATGACCACCTCCATCCGCTGCGCGATCTGAGGCATCTGTGTACGGAGGCGCCGTCCGAGCTCGGCGGAGAAGCCGGCGGGAGCCTGCTGAGGTGCTGGCTGGGCCACCGATTAATCTTACATTTGTATGACGTTGAGGGTAGAACTTTCTCATTTCAGGCACAGTTCATAAGCGGTTTGTCTCAATAGACTGGACTCATGTCCGACGAAATGCTCTACGGCCGACACTTCGAGCGGATGGAGCGCAACCGCTGGATGCTTACCAAGGACGTGCCCTGGGAGCAGCTTCAGCCCGACCTCGACACCGAGCTGCCCAAGCTGCGCCTCAGTTTCGACCCGGGCCCGGCGGTGCAGCCATCGTCACCCAGGCGGCGGGCCAGGGCGAATCACAATGCCTGATCCGATCCCCAACAGTCTCCCGCGCCTGATTCAAGGAGGGATGGGCGTGGGCGTCTCGAGCTGGCGACTTGCCCGCGCCGTCTCCTCTCGCGGCCACCTCGGGGTGGTCTCCGGAACCGCGATCGACGCCGTGTTCGTCCGCCGCCTCCAGGATGGCGACCCCGGTGGCCACCTTCGTCGCGCGATGGCTCGTTTCCCAGTTCCCGCCATCGCGGAGGACGTGCTGGAGAGCCACTTCCGCTCTGGCGGCCGCGGGATTGGGCAGCCGTATCGGCGCCTGCCCATGCATACACACCGCTCGCCCCAATCGCGACTCGACGTGTGCGTCCTGAGTGCCTTTGTCGAGGTGAGCCTCGCCAAGGAGGGGCACCGCCACCCGGTCGGCATCAACCTGTTGACGAAGGTTCAACTTCCCAATCTGCCAACCCTGTACGGGGCCATCCTGGCTGGCGTCGACTACGTCCTGATGGGCGCTGGCATCCCCCGAGAGATCCCCGGAGCCCTTGACGCGTTGAGCCAGGGCCGCGCCGCATCGCTGCGTTTCGACGTCACCGGGGCGGACGCTTCACATCCTGCTCCCTTACTGACCTTCGACCCGGCTTGCTACGGGCTCCGTGACGAGCTGCGCCGACCCTCCTTTCTGGCAATCGTTGCCTCACACACCCTCGCGACGATGCTCGCCCGTAAGTCGAACAGCGCCGTCGCTGGCTTCGTCGTCGAGGGTTCGCGCGCTGGCGGACACAACGCGCCACCGCGTGGCACGCCGACGTACGATGCGCTTGGCCAGCCGGTATACGGTGAACGCGATGCCGTCGACCTGGAGGCGATGCGGCGCCTCGAGCATCCCTTCTGGCTCGCCGGCGGGATCACGTCCAGCAAGCATGTCCAGGAGGCCCTTGACGCCGGAGCTGCCGGCGTCCAGGTGGGCACCCTCTTCGCCTTCTGTCGCGAGTCGGGCGTGGACGGCTGGCTGCGCCGTGCCGTCATCGCGCAGGTCCGCGCCGGAACCGCCGAGGTGCGCACAGACCCGCGCGCATCATCGACAGGCTATCCGTTCAAGGTCGCTTCAGTGCCTGGCACGAACTCGGAGGCAGAAGCGTACGCCGCGCGCCACCGCGTCTGCGACCACGGTTACTTACGCGAGGCGTACATACGTAGCGACCGCAGCATCGGCTACCGCTGTGCTGCCGAGCCCGTGGACCAGTATGTCGCCAAGGGCGGAGGAGTTGAGGACACCGTCGGCCGCAAGTGCCTCTGCAACGGATTGCTCGCAACCATCGGCCTTGGACAGACCCAGAAAGACGGAGGCAAGGAACTGGCCCTCGTCACGAGCGGCGACGAAGTCGATGCCATCGGCAGGTTGTTGCGCGATGACACCGATGATTACTCCGCCGCCGACGTCATCGACTACCTCCTTCCCAGCGACACATGAGCCGCCCGTGCTGGGCCTGGGCGGGCATGCCCCTGTCGACTGGAAGATGAGCCTGAAGGTGTCAAGGATGTGTGGAGCGGTCGGATTCCCGCGGGACACCGACGGACGGCGTCAGCGGAGCGCGACGGCCGTACCAGTAGCCACGCTTGCCCCGCAGCTTGCAGGCGCGACTTCCTGCGCTCCGGCGTCCGACCAGGCCGATGGCGAACGGTGCCCTATTGGCTTACGGCCACCACGGCGAACATCGAATTCCATCTGTAACCAATCCCCGATTCGTGGCTTCCAAGTCTCGTTGACCATTGCCCCCTACCACTTTGCCGACCGGGTCGGAATTGGAGGAGATCGTTGGCTCCGCGGACCCTAGTTGCACCTTGCCCGAAGTCCAGACGGTGTTAAGGGCGCTCGCCGAGCCAAACCGCCTCGAGATCCTGCGCCTGGTGCGGCGTCGGAAGCTCCCGGCCGGGCAGATCGCCTCCCAGTCTCACCTCACCCGGACCTCGGTGTCCGAGCACCTCCACATCATGGAGACATCCGGGCTGCTGTCGCGACGCCGTCAGGGGTCGCTGCGCCTGTACCGTGCCCGACCCGAGCGCATCGCCGCGCTCTGGGCCTTCTTCGCGAGCCTTCGATGAACGGCGTTGTGGTCACGGGAATGGGCTGCCTCAGCCCCCTCGGGAACGACGTCCCCACGACCTGGCAGGCGATGCTGGAGGGGCGCTCAGGGATCGGCCCGATCACCCAGTTTGACGCTTCCGATCTGCCCGTCAAGATCGCGGGGGAGGTCCGAGGCTTCGACGGCGACGAACTCATTGGTCGGAAGCAGGCCCGCCGGATGTCGCGCTTCAGCCAGTTCGCTGTGGCGGTGACGGACGAGGCGCTCACGGACTCGGGTCTCGACCTCACCGACATGGACCGTGAGCGCGTGGGGGTACTCATCGCCAGCGGCGTCGGCGGCCTCCGGGAGATCGAAGAGGCCAACCACGTCCTCGAGAACCAGGGTCACCGCCGTATCAGCCCCTTCGTGGTCCCGATGATGATCGGGGACATGGCCGCCGGCAACGTGGCCATCCACTTCGATCTCCGCGGACCCAACTTCGGCCTGGTCTCGGCCTGCGCCTCCGGCGCCCACGCCATCGGCGAGGCCGCTGAGATCATCCGCCGCGGCGACGCCGACGTGATGGTGGCGGGCGGCAGCGAAGCGGCCATCACGCCCCTGGCCGTCGCCAGCTTTGTCGCGGCGCGCGCGCTCAGCCACAGCGACGCCGAGCCGCGTACGGTGAGCCGCCCATTCGACCGCGACCGCACCGGCTTTGTCATCGCCGAGGGCGCGGCGGTGCTGATCCTCGAGTCGGAAGCCCATGCCCGCGCTCGGGGCGCGCAGCTCCTCGCCGTGGTGGCGGGGTATGGCGCCGGTGCCGATGCCTACCACATGACCGCCCCCGAGCCCGCCGGTCGCGGCGCCATCGCCTCGATGCGACGAGCACTCGATCGGGCCGGGCTGCAGCCCGGCGACCTCGGCTACCTCAACGCCCACGGCACCTCCACCACACTCAACGACCGCGCCGAGGCCGGCGCCATCCACCAGGTCTTCAACAGTCACTTCGACCGCCTCCCGGTGAGCAGCACCAAGTCGATGACTGGCCACCTTCTGGGAGCCTCCGGGGCGCTGGAGTCGCTTGTCTGCATCAAGGCGATCGGGACCGGCATGATCCCACCCACCATCAACCTCGACAGCCCCGACGACGACTGCCAGCTCGACCACGTCACCGGCGGCCCCCGCCGCGTCGAGGTGCGTTCCGCCCTCAACAACTCCTTCGGCTTCGGCGGGCACAACGCCTCGCTGGTGTTCACCGGCGCCGATGCCTGAGATCGGCTACAAGACCACCGGCCGGCGGGCGGCGATCCTCGGCCTGGGCGGCTACGTGCCCGAGCAGAAGGTCAGCAACGCCGAACTGTCCCTGCACCTGGACACCTCGGACGAGTGGATCCGCCAGCGGACCGGGATCGCTGAGCGCCGGGTCGCCGTCACCGGCGCCACCACCTCCGAGCTGGCGCTGCCGGCCGCCCGCCAAGCACTCGAGCGTGCCGAGGTGCTGCCCTCCGAGCTTGACCTGATCGTGCTCGGCACCAGCTCGCCGGACCGGCCCTTCCCGGCTGCTGCGTGCGTCCTCCAGCGCGAACTGGGCGCCGACCGCGCCATGGCCTTCGACGTGCTGGCCGCCTGCAGCAGCTGGCTCTATGCCGCTTCGATCACGGAGCGCTACATCGCCGCCGGCGGCGTGCGCCGCGCCCTGGTGGTGGGATCTGAGGTCCTCAGCCGCCTCCTCGACTACACCGACCGCGGCACTTGCATCCTCTTCGGTGACGGAGCCGGGGCGGCGGTCCTGGGCCCATCTGACGACGCCGGCTTCGACAGCTGGGTGATCGGGGCCGACGGCCGGCAATCGGAGCTGATCTACTGCAGCCCCTCCGAGGAAGACGGCCTACCAAGGCTCCGCATGGACGGGAAGGAGACCTTCAAGTCGGCCACCCGCGTGATGGAAGAGGCTTCGCTGCGCGCATGCGAGATCGCGGGAGTCACCCCGGACCAGCTGGCCCTGGTCGTGCCCCACCAGGCCAACGCCAGGATCGTCGAAGCGGTGGCCAAGCGCCTAGGCGTCCCCATCAATCGCTTCAGCCTCAACCTGGACCGCTATGGCAACACCTCATCGGCCTCGATACCCCTGGCCCTCGAGGAGGCCTCGAGCGCGGGCCGGCTACACGCTGGCGACCGCGTCCTGCTGGTGGGCTTCGGCTCCGGTCTGACCTGGGGCGCGACGGTGATGACATGGGGGACATGAGCCGCGTCGTCCCGGTCCCCGCTTGCCCGACGTGTGGCGAGTGCCACCTCCGCGACGAGATCGAGTCCAACCTCAACCTCTGCCCCGGGTGCGGGCATCACTACCGCGTCCGAGCTCGCACCAGGCTGGAGCAGATCCTCGACCTCGACAGTTTCCTGGAGTGGGATGACGACCTCCGCCCGCGCGATCACCTCGAGTTCGTCGACCTGCTGCCCTATCCTCAGCGCCTCACCGATGCCAGCCGGCGGAGCGGGCTGGACGAGGCCGTGCTCACCGGGTCGGGAAGGATCGAGGGGTTGGCCATCGGCGTCGCGGTGATGGACTTCGGTTTCATCGGCGGGAGCATGGGGGTGGTCGTCGGCGAGAAGGTGGCGCGAGCGATGGAGCGTTCGGCGTCCTGGGCGATGCCATTCGTGGCGGTCACCGCATCAGGCGGCGCGCGGATGCAGGAAGGGCTGATGTCGCTTGTCCAGATGGCCAAGACCAGCGTCGCTCGCTCCCGCCTCGCCGAGGTGCCGGTCCCCTACATCTCGGTACTCACCGACCCTACCATGGGTGGGGTGATGGCCTCCTTCGGCGCCAGCGCCGACGTCATCCTGGCCGAGCCCGGCGCCACCATCGGCTTCGCCGGCGCACGCGTCATCCGCCAGGCCACGCACGAAGAGCTGCCACCCGGCTTCCAGACGTCGGAGTTCATGTACGACCTCGGCTTCATCGACCAGGTCGTGCCGCGACCGCAGCTGCGCGAAAAGCTCAGTCAACTGCTTACCCTCTACCCGGTGCCCAAGGCGGCCTTCCAGGCGCTGACAGGACAGGCTTGACGGTCTGGGCCACAGTCGAGCTGGCGCGGCACCCGGACCGCCCCTACTCTCTCGACTACATCGAGCTGCTCTGCGACGAGTTCGTCGAGCTCCACGGTGACCGCGCCGGCGCCGATGACCCAGCGATCGTCGGCGGCCCCGCGCGCATCGATGGCAACTCCGTGATGGTGATCGCGCAGCAGAAGGGTCGCACCCAGGCCGAGCGGGTTGCGCGCAATTACGGCATGGCCCATCCCTGGGGCTACCGCAAGGCGCTGCGCCTGATGCGCCAGGCGGAGCGGTTCGGGCTCCCCCTGGTCACCCTTATCGACACCTCCGGCGCGTACCCCGGCCTTGACGCCGAGCGCACCGGCCAGGCCTGGGCCATATCTGAGTGCCTGACCACGATGGCCCAGCTGCCGCTCCCCATAGTCGCCGTGATCATCGGTGAAGGCGGCAGTGGTGGCGCCCTGGCGCTGGCCGTCGCCAACCGAACCCTGATGCTTGAACACGCCATCTACTCGGTTGCGTCACCAGAGGCGGCCGCATCGATCACGTGGCGCGACACCGGGCGCAAGCGGAGCGCGGCCGCGGCCCTCGGCCTGACCAGTGCTGACGCCCTTCGCCTCCACATCATCGACGAGGTGATCGCCGAGCCCGAACCCGCCCACCTGGCACCTGCGGAGACTGCAGCGAGCCTCAAGGAGGCGGTTGTCCGTCACCTCGACGAGCTCAAAGGCATCAACCCCGAGCGGCTTGTCGGATCCCGCTACTGGCGATTCCGCCGGTTTGTCTGACAGACAATCGCGACGGGTTCCGTCGCGACCACACACCAAGAGGATTTCAAAAAATGACGAAAGTAATTGACCGCGAGCAGTTTTGTAAGATCGTCGCCGAGCAGCTGGACGTGGACCCCGAGAAGGTTGTCGACACCGCTCGCTTCATCGACGACCTTGAGGCGGACTCACTCGACCTAGTCGAGTTGATCATGGCCTTCGAGGAGACATACCATACCGAGATCTCCGATGAAGACGCGGAGAAGATCGCCACCGTCGGCGACGCATGGGCGTTCCTGCAGCTGCGGACCGCTTCAGTCAAGGCCTGAGCTTGCTGCTGGCCGGCAAGAAGCTCCTGATCACAGGCGTGCTCACCCCGGGGAGCATCGCCTACGACTGCGCGCGGATCGCCCAGGACGAAGGCGCCGAGGTGCTGCTGACCGGCTTCGGCCGGGGCATGAGCCTCACCCAGCGAAGCGCCCGGCGCCTGACCCCGACCCCAGGAGTGCTGGAGGTCGATGTCAACAACGAGGCGGACCTGGTCGCCCTGACGGGAGAGCTACAGCGACGCTGGGGCCGCCTCGACGGCTGCCTCCACGCGATCGCCTACGCTCCGCCGGATACCATCGGCGGCCGCTTCATGACCGCGCCATGGGAAAGCGTCGAGGCGGCGTTGCGCACCTCTACCTTCTCGCTGAAGGAGCTTGCCTGCGCGGTGACGCCATTGATGGGTCGGGGCGGAAGCATCGTCAGCCTCACTCTCGACAATCGGTTCGCCTGGCCGGCCTACGACTGGATGGGGGTGTGCAAGTCCGGCCTGGAGTCGGTGGCGCGCTACCTGGCTCGCGACCTGGGTCCCCGTGGAATCCGCGTCAACACCGTCGCGGCGGGGCCGCTGGCGACCATTGCCGCCAAGGCCATCCCCGGCTTTTCGGAGTTCAATGACGCGTGGCAGAAAGCGCCGCTGGGTTGGGACATCCGCGACCCGGAGCCCGTCGCCCGAATGGTCGCTGTGCTCCTGAGCGACTGGGCCCCGGCGACGACGGGCGAGATGGTGCACGTCGACGGCGGCTACCACGCGATGGGCTGACAACATAACTTCAGTCCCACCAGAGAGTCGTCTGGGACAACTGGCGCCAAGTTGCTGTTTTTGTTAGGTGGGGTCTCCGGGGGGCAGGTCTGTTGCACATATGCAACTCTCCGAACTTGATGGGCCTCGCGAGGGAGTAACGAGAATGCGGGTTTTCGATACCCCGGGAGGGTCGCGTTCCGCCTTGGTTCGCGTCTAGTGACGTCCTGGGGCTAGCTCAGCGGGCCTCGCGCGAGAATCGCGGCCTGCGACGCAGCCGTCCGGCGGGCCGCGCCTGCAGGACGAGCAGCAGCAGCGACGCCACCACGACCACCAGGGCAGCTCGGCCCGGGCCCTGTGCCGCCCGGCCCGCGCCGGCTTTCGGCAGTGTCGGGACCGGGGTTGCGATGGTGACTGTCGCGGCATGAGTGCCCTGGTTGCCCGACAGGTCAGTGGCGGTGCAGACGATGTTGTGCGTCCCGGCGCCAGAGACGGTCAGGGTTCCGCTGACGCTGGTGGTGCCCAGGCCGGTCACGTTGGTAAGCGTCGCCCCGGTGCAGCTGAGCTGCTCGACGAGGCCGCTGTCGGTCGCCGTGACGGTACCGGCGACGGAGTCGGTGTAGGTCCCGTTCGCGCCGTTGGGGGCGGGGAACGTCGTGTTCACGGTCGGGGTCACGGCGTCCAGCTCGAATGCGCCGATGTCACACGTGAGGCCCTGCGGACGGGGGACGCCTCGCTCGTCGATCGCGATGACCGCGTTGGCTGCCAGGGGATCGGTGCAGGTGCCCTTGTCGATCGCCAGGCTGCCCGCCCCCAGGGCCTGTGTGGGCAGCCCCGACCCGTTGTCCTGCGCGGGGCCGAGTTGGGGGTCGCCGGTCACGTCCGTCGTGGCCGCGAGCGCGCAGGTGGCGTCGCCGAACTGCAGGTTGTTGCCCTTGTCCTGGGTGGCGGTCAGGGGGGTGGAGCAGTTGCCGGCGACATTGCCCGCCGTGATCGTGTTGTTCGCCACGATACTGTCGGTGAGCGCAGCTGGCAGGTGCTCGAATGCGCCGCCATCAGCCGCGTGGTTGTTGGCGAAAGTGCTGCTGCTGATCGTTTCCTGGGCGTGCATCCAGAGGGCGCCGCCGTTCCCCTTGGCGACATTGCCGGTGAAGGTGCTGTTGGTGATGCGCAGCCCGCTGCCGTCATTGCTGATGGCGCCGCCGTCGGCTTGTGTCGTGTTACCGATGAACGAGCTCCGGTCGATGACCATCGACGTCCCGCCGTTGTTCTCGACGGCGCCGGAATGCCGGCCACTGTTGACGTTCTCCGAGAACACGGTTCGAGCCAGTGTCAGCGTCCCCTCGCTGTCGATCGCGCCGCCGTCGTTCCCGGCATTGGTGTTGGCGCTGAACACGGAGTCCGCGACGCTCATGACGTGGGCGTTGTCAATCGCCCCCCCGCCGGTTGCCGCGGAGTTCCCGCTGAAGCTGCTGCCGCTGATGTTGAGCGTGCCGTGGTTGATGATCGCGCCGCCCGTCGCGGCGCTCTTGCCGTTCTTGATCGTGAGGTTCCTGAGGGAGACCGTGGGCGTCGCCGTCGGGATGCTGAAGACCTGGCTGGCAGAGCCACCGCTGATCGTCACATGAGTGCTGGCGGCATCCACCGTGATGCTGGTGTTGATCGGGATCACCGAGGCCAGGGTGATGGTCTGGCCAGTCAGCGACGGATCGAAAGCCACGGTGTCGGCGTTGGCGGCCGCCGCGATCGCTGCGCGCAGAGACCCGGGCCCGCTGTCGGTGTTGTTGGTCACGGTCTGGGTCGCGGCAAGCGCGCTTCCCGACGGCAGCACCAGGGCGGCCCCGGCGATGGCCATCGCGGCGCACGCCACGGCGATCTTCATCGTCGGTTTCATGTGTCCCCTCCCAGGCGGCCGTGGCCAAGCAAGTGATCGATCGGTGTCTTTACTGTAGCATCGGGACGTCCGGCCAACCCAGATGAACCCCGGTGAGTTCAGGCGCCGTCGGCGCTACGGCACATGGCACAAGACTCCAGCCCCGTTGCTACGTGGCCGTGATGGGTTCGCGTTGAATGGCGGTCCGCCAAGGCGCTGGGGCTGTGAACGCCTTCTCCTGGACGGAATCGAAGGGGGTCGGCGAGGCGGCCGCCGAAACGGCCGAGGCACCAGCGGAGGAGGCTGCCCCCGCATCCCCTGACCCGCTCGCCCCCTTTGTTTCGTCTGGTCCCGCGATGGGGCCGGCGCGACCGGCGAAAGGTGGCGGCCGCCGCAAGCCTCGCACCCCAACGCGCAGCGCATCCGCGACTGCTACGCGGCGCTGGCGAAGCGCGACCTGGAGACGGCGTTCAAGGACTTCAGCCCCGAATTCAAGCTGGAGGTCCCGGCCCAGCTCCCGTTCGATCCCGGCGATGTCCGTGGACCGATGGTGGTCATGGGCCTGGTCCGCAAGAGGCTCGAGCTGACCGGCGGGCAGTTCAAGAACGAGCTGTTGACGGTGACCGCGACCGACGACATGGCGGTCGCCCTGAACCGCGTCACGGTGACCCGCCGGAGCGCAACGCGTGTCTACCACACCTCCTGGACCTACCGGGTGGTGGGGGACAGGATCGTCGAGGGCTGGCTCCATGTCAGCCTCTCGTCCGAGGACCTGCGCGCGGTTTTCTCCTAGGCGCTGACGCCCGCATCGCGGGCCGCCTCCGCGACCTCCCGGGCGGAGCCCTCCGGCAGCGTGGCCACCAGGCCCGCGGCCATCACCGCGAGCAACCCGCACCCGAGCCAGAGCAGGCTCGGGTTGCGCTGGTAGATCCAGCCCCCGGCGCTCGGGCCCACGGTCCAACCGATCGCCCACGACAGCCCCCAGGCTCCCTGGTACCTGCCGCGGAGGTGGCGAGGCGAAGCGTTGGCCACCCGGACACCGCTGGTCGGGAAGGACACCATCTCGCCGGCGGTCCAGACGAACACCGTGAGGGCCAGCGCGGGCAGGCTGTGGGCGGAGGCGGTGGCCGCGAAGCCAGCGCCGATCAGCAGGTAGCCGAGGATGATCAGGGGGCGAGGACGGAATTGCTGCAGGTACGAGACCAGGAAGATCTCGACCACCACGATAATCGCGCCGTTGAACCCGATCAGCACACCGTAGGTCGCGTTGTTGAAGCCGTTGGCGTGGACCCACAGCGGGAACCCGCTCGCGGTCTGGGCTAATCTACCGGGCCGATCGAATACGGGACAGGTACCGTCGCGGGCCCATATGACACCAGTTTCGGCACGAAACGCTAACGGCGGATGCGCTTGACTCTTGCCGTGAGCGCCGTGGGGTCTCCTCCAGTTTCGGCGTGCCATCTGGCCGCTTGGCTCGGCGACAGCCCCAGGCAGTAGGCGATGGCCCTGGTCGTAAGGCAGGATCGTTGCGACGCCTTGCCTTGCCCTACGCCCGCGCCGATGCTCATCTGATCAAGGACCACGTAATTAGCAGTTGACGCCAGGGCGCGGTGACCCAGGTGCTGCCCGATCACCGCCCAGTCCACCCCGGCCTGGGTCATCGCAACAGATCCCATGGTCGTAACCAGATGCGGAAACCAGACCTCGTCCATGCCCGCAAATGCTGCTGCCAGCGGTCCCCTCGGCCGGAGTGAGTCCCTGCCGACGGGCCCTGTTAAGTGGAGCGGGAGACGAGACTCGAACTCGCGACATCCAGCTTGGAAGGATGACGCACAACTCTGAACTCAGATTACCTGGATTGTGCCTCTAGTTCGTCAGCTTTGAGAATCTGCGACTCACGCGAGAGTCCGAGTCCCGCCACCCGCGTTTCAGAGCACAGTCGACACAACACGGTCGATGTCCCGGGCGAATACCACCTCTCCCTCAGCTGGGACGGTAGTCGATTTACCATCTCCTCGACTTGAGTGAAGGGGTCCCGCCAAACAATGGCTCCCCTTAAGGACGCTCTTCGCAACTTGCTCATCGATCCGCCAGCCGACATCGTGGCTCTCATACACGGGCTACGAGCCAATCCCCTTCCACTTTGATCTCGCCCGGCGGTGTGGGGCGGCAAAAGTCCGTCCAATTAAAGCTGCTCGATAGTAGACGTCGTGGAGACCGCCCAGAACCGGACGTGAGGTAACCTCGCCGCCGGGTTCGGGGGCCTCGGTGGGCCACAGTCGATGGGCCCAGACCCAAAAGATGCGGTCCTGGTCGAGCAGGCCTCGGGCTTGGGTTGGTCCGAAGGACTACCGGGAACTGATGGCGAGGACGAGGTTCTCAAGAGCCAGGTCGCGCCGGGACCGGAACAATGAGATGAGGCCGCGGAAGAGCAGTTTTAGCATCCGGCAGCATACCGGTTTGGCCGACTCGTCCTCCCGCGGTTTCGTATTGGGGTCTCGGTACTTTCAAAAAAGTATTCTTAATTATGTTCTTAAGGTATAGAACTAATAAATAATGGCTCGCTTGCCTGCCTGCCGGCAGACCGTGGAACGATTTTCAAACTTTAGGTTATAAAGTCATTAATGTCTGAATTTAGCCTATAGCAAAGTCTTTGCATCAACCCAGTTTGAGAGTTCATTTTTATTCTGGACGTAACCCCGATAGTCAATTCCCATGCCGTTATGAATCGCCAAATGAAGGTGTTTGCGTTCACCGTCAGTATCATGACTATATGGGGTCCCAAGGATAGCAAGATGCTCTCCTGCTTTTACGTTATTTCCAGCCACTGGAGTGTCACCTTCGCTAATATTGAGATGTCCATATAGGACAGTAACCGCCTCCTTCTTAATGAGACAACTTTGGACGATAGCCCCTCCATATCCAGAAACCCACTGTCTAATTAGTATTGTCCCGTCACACACCGCAAAAATTGCTATGTTTTGCATCAACTCCTGATTCGTAACCTCAAAATCTGTTCCCGTGTGATATCCTGAGAAACGTTCGGGTTGTACTGGAGAATTAACGGGTGTGATATAAATTCCGAATGGTTTCTTCGTTATTCTCGCTTTTGCGTTAACTATTGGTTCGGCTATAAGCGAAGTGTTAGTAGGGCTGATCGGAGTGTTTATCTGCGTCTTTTTCTGAGTATTGGTTGTTGTTTTAGAGGACGGTGAATTTTTGTACCAAATAGTTATGAGCAAAAGCCCAACAATAATAATCAGCCCGAACAAGCAGAATAGGATCTTTTTAGCCGTTATCTTCATAAAAGTATTTTAACAGTCGACTCCAAGGTGGTGCCGCCATCCCTTATCCCCCGCGCGGCGGAGCGCTACAGGCCCACCGGCTGGCCTGGGTCGATGCCAACTACATCCGTCCCAACACCGTCACCTCTGCCAACGACCGTCTCGTGGACTACGGAGTAAGGGTTGTCGTTGCTCGCGTGAGGACGCGAGTGGCTCTTGGTGACGCCGAGATCGGCGAGTAGCAGGGCCACCGGCTTGGACTTCATCGAGGAGCCGCGGTCGGCGTGGTGCACCAGCGTCCCGGGAGCGACTCCCTGCTTTTCGATGGTGTCGGCAATCAGCCGCCGGGCCAGCTCTGCCGACTCGCGATGGGCGATCATCCAACCCACCACGTAGCGGCTGTAGATGTCGAGGATGACGTAGAGGTAGTAGTAGGTCCACTTCGCGGGGCCGAGCAACTTGGTGATGTCCCAGCTCCAAGCCTGGTTGGGTCCGGTGGCCAGGAGCTCGGGCTTGCACTACCGCCGGCGCCGCAGGGGTGGGGGCTCGATGCGACGCACTGTCGTGACGCGATCGATCGAGCGATCGAATGAGGCGACCGCTCGTATGTCCGAGCGCTCTGCGCTAGCCACCAGGTAGGCCTCGGCGAAGTCGATTCGCTCGACCTCATATACCTCGACCGCGCGGAGCAACAGCTCCTGGTCAACCACCTGGATCGCGGGAAACGCCAGTGCGGCCCGGATCGTGTCTGCCACTTGAGCTCTCTCAACCTGATAGAAGGACTCGAGAACGTAGATGGTCTCGGCAACGATCACATCAGGCCACAGTAGGTCGTCGGCGTCCGCTAGGTAGCGGGTGGCCCGAGCCGCCAGTTCGGGCGGGTCGCCAGTGAAGTGCCTAACAAGGATGTTGGTATCAAGGAACGCGCTCACCGCCGGGCGACAGCTCGTGCCTCTCTGGTTGTCCGCCGGATCTCATCCCACGAGACCCCTCGCTTGGCTGCCGGGACGCTGATGGACCCCGCCAAATCGAGCAGGTTGGTAGTACGCCCGAGAATCGCTCGTTCGCCGTCTACGCGGAAGATGACCGTGTCGCCTTCGCGGAGGCCGAGTGCTGCCCGGACTGACTTTGGAATGGTGATCTGTCCTTTCGAGGTAAGACGTGCCGCGGCTTCCAAATCTCTTTGCCTCCTTACGATTTAGTATTAGTAAGGATAGCACCCCGCGCGTCGGCTGGGGCGGTGTATGAGGGCCCGCAGGCACGCGCTCCCACGAACCGCTTCCGTATGTGCTCTGAGCAGCCGGCGGTCCATCCCGCAGCGCTGGAGCGTTGCGTCATTGTAGATGCCGGTGCCGCCGAGCACCTCGGCGCTGACGTAGGTCCGGTGAGGATCCCGCCGCGGTCGACACGCGGCTCAACAGTTGAGGTAACCAGCGACATGAAGCAAGACCCTCAGTTCATACGCAGCGGCGGTACCAAGGCTGCCCGGGATGGCTGCCGGGTACCTCTGCCCTGGGCCGTGGGGCAGCCCAACTCCGGGTTCTCGACCGGCGAACCCTGGCTGCCTCAGCCCGCCGGCTGGGACGCGTTCGCCGCAGATCGCCAGGAAGGCGACGCAGCGTCGATGCTGGCGTTCTACCGTCGGGCGCTGGCGTTGCGGGGCGAGCTCGCCCCCTCGCTCGACGGAAACTTCCGTTGGCGCGATGCTCCGGCGGGATGTACCGTGCTGGAGCGCCACGCCGGGAGTCGCGGCCACCTGCTGGCCGCGTGCAATTTCTCCTCCTGAGCGACGGAGATCCCGGTGGAGGGCGAGGTGCTGCTGGCCAGCGACACCGAGGCACGGGTGACCGACGGCCGCTTGGCGCTCCCTGCCGACAGCGCCGCGCTGCTGTGGCGCCGCTGACGGCAGGCGGGCTGCGCGACCCGAGGCGTTCGACCCCCTTCTCCTGGGTTCGGTCAGGCCTGCGGGATGGCTCCTCGCCCAGCCCAAGTACCTCATCCACGACCGCGACGCCGTCTACGGCAACACGTTCGACGCACGCCTGGCGAAGCTGGGCATCGCCAGCGTCCGGACACCGGTCTGGGCGCCACGGGCGAACGCCATCGGCGAGCGCGTCGTGCGCTCAATACGCACGGAGTGTCTGGACCACGCGATCGTCATCAACGAGCGACACATGTATGCGCTCCTCGCCGAGTACGTCAACTACTACAACGTTGATCGCCCACACCGAAGCCTCGGTCTGCAGAGCCCGCTGCCTCGAAGCCCAACTCGCGACGGAAGGGTCGTCTGGCGACCGGTATTAGAAGGCCTCCATCAGGTCTACGCGCGGGCAGCCTGAGATGCGGATGGCTTATTGCCCCCCTTCAACGCCTGTATGACAACTGGCTCGGTAGGATTGGTCGCGTGCGGGGGGCTTGTGGCTGCCCGCAGTCCTCCACGTCGACTGACCACCAACACACCAGTACTGGAGAAGAGAATGAGCAAGGCAAAGACCACCACGCGCAGTCGCGGCACCGCCAGGACCCCACCCAAGGCCGCCAACGCCGCCCGCCCGCGGCGCACCGCGACCCTCCCCGTGGAGCCATCCAAGGACATGAATTTCACCCGTCTCGGCAGGACCGGGCTGAAGGTGAGCCGCCTGTGCCTCGGCACCATGAACTTCGGCCCCATCACCTCGGAGGCGGACAGCTTCAAGGTGATGGACAGCGCGCTGGAGTACGGAATCAACTTCTTCGACACCGCCAACGTGTATGGCTGGAAGGTCAGCGAGGGGATCACCGAGCAGATCATCGGCAGGTGGTTCGCCAAGGGCGGTGGCCGTCGGGAGAAGGTGGTCCTAGCCACCAAGGTGTACGGACAGATGGGCAGCTGGCCCAACGAGTCCCGGCTCTCGGCGCTCAACATCCGCCGCGCCTGCGAGGACTCGCTCCGCCGCCTCAAGACCGACCACATCGACCTGTACCAGATGCACCACGTCGACCGCGACACTCCCTGGGAGGAGATCTGGCAGGCGATGGAGCAGCTGGTGCGGGAGGGCAAGGTGCTCTATATCGGCAGCAGCAACTTCGCCGGCTGGCACATCGCCCGCGCCAACGAGATCGCGAAGGCGCGCCACTCGCTTGGCCTGGTGTCGGAGCAGAGCCTCTACAACCTCAACGCCCGCATGGTCGAGCTCGAGGTGTTGCCCACGTGCGAGGCCTACGGGCTGGGCGTAATCCCCTGGAGCCCGCTCGGCGGCGGCATCCTGGGCGGCGCGCTCAAGAAGGCCAAGGAGGGTCGGCGCGCAGGCGAGCAGGTGCAGGCGCTGATCGAGAAGAACCGCGACAAGCTCGAGGCCTGGGAGAAGTTCTGTGACGAGCTGGGCGAGAAACCGGCCGACGTCGCGCTGGCGTGGCTGCTGTCCAACCCGGTGGTGACCGCGCCGATCATCGGACCGCGCACCGGCGAGCAGTTGAAGGGAAGCCTGCGGGCGCTGCGCATCGAGATCACCCCCGAGATCCGGGCCAGACTCGACGAGATCTTCCCGGGCCCCGGTGGCGCGGCTCCGGAGGCCTACGCCTGGTGACCCGCTCGGTGTGAGCCGGAAGATCACGGATGAAGAGTGGTAGCGCACAAGTACGGAAGCGACGATGGCGGACGTCCACGGACGTCGAACTCGAGCCTTAGGAAACCGTCTTTCCTCGAGGTTGACACCCGGTGCCGGGGGCTCTTCTGACCAGCCTCCAGTTCAGCGGTTTCGCAACCAACGCTCCAAGTCCCGGCGTAATCAAATTCAGCGCGCGAGCTTGACGAGCGCCAGTTGCCAGGTCGCCGATTTCGTTTCGGATGAAACCAGCTCAGGGATCGGTCAGGCTGACGCCTTCTGTCGCAGGCCTAGAGCAGCGCCGCCTCGCTCTCGGCGTCGAAGAGGTGCAGCGACCGAGTGTCGAGGCCGAGTTTCACCGTCTCCCCTACGCTGACGTGCATTCTCGGGTCGACCCGTGCGGTCAGGGCGTCTCCGCCAACCGTCCCGTAGAGGAACTGGTCGGACCCCAGCCGCTCCACGACCTCCACGACCATCTCCAGAGCGTTCCCGTTCTCGACCCGATCGGTCAAGGCCTCGGGGCGGAAGCCCAGGGTGGCCCGGGTTCCCGGTACCGCCTTCGGCAGCCTGGCCTCAAAACCCGAAGCCCTGACCCTCCCGTCCTGGATGCTCACCGGCACTAAATTCATCGTCGGGCTCCCAATGAAGCCGGCAACGAAGAGGTTGGCGGGGTGGTCATAGATCTCGCTGGGGGTGCCGACCTGCTGCAGGATGCCGCCGTTCATGACCGCGATCCGATCCCCCATCGTCATCGCCTCGACCTGGTCGTGGGTCACGTAGATGAAGGTGGTTCCGAGGTCCTTGTGCAGCTTCTGAAGCTCGATGCGGGTCTGGCCGCGAAGCTTGGCGTCGAGGTTGGAAAGAGGCTCATCGAGCAGGAAGACCTTGGGGTTGCGAACGATCGCGCGTCCCAGTGCCACCCGCTGCCGCTGCCCGCCGGAGAGCGCCTTGGGCTTGCGATCCAGGAAAGGGTCGAGGCCCAGGATCCTCGACGCGTCCGCAACCCGCCGCCGGATCTCCGCCTTCTTCATCTTCGCCATCTTTAGCGGAAAGGCCATGTTGTCGAACACGGTCATGTGCGGGTAGAGCGCGTACGACTGGAAGACCATGGCGATGTCCCGGTCCTTGGGGGCAACACCGTTGACAACCCGGTCGCCGATTCGGATCTGGCCCTCCGAGATTGTCTCCAACCCCGCCAGCATTCGCAGCGCCGTGGATTTCCCGCACCCGGAGGGGCCCACCAGGACCATGAATTCTTTGTCCTGGACCTCGACATTGAAGTCCTTGACCACGGTGACCTCAGGCGTGTAGCGCTTGAGGACGTGGTCGAAGGTCACTGATGCCATTTTTCTATCCCTTTACCGAGCCCGCGAGGATGCCGCGCACGAAGTTACGCTGACCGGGTGCATCGTACTGCTCCTATGCCTACCTGGGGTAATCAAACTCAGAGGACGAGCTTGACGAGCGCCAGTTGCCACGTCTAATCTACCGGGCCGATCGAATACGGGACAGGTGCCGTCGCGGGCCCATATGACAGCGGTTTCGGCACGAAACGCTAACGGCGGATGCGCTTGACTCTTGCCGTCAGCGCCGTGGGGTCTCCTCCGGTTTCGGCGTGCAATCTGGCCGCTTGGCTCGGCGACAGCCCCAGGCAGGAGGCGATGGCCCTGGTCGTAAGGCAGGATCGTTGCGACGCCTTGCCTTGCCCCACGCCCGCGCCGATGTGCTCATCTGATCGAGGACCACGTAGTTCGCGGTTGACGCCAGGACGCTGTAACCCAAGTTTAGTAGTATCTGCGCCGCTAACTAAAGAGGATCGCCTATCCAGTTGAACGATCGATTCCTCGGGACGAGTTCATATTCGCGGGTGGGGCGTTCAAGCACATTAACGAAGCGCTTTAAAACCGGCTTCCTGAGCGCCGTGCAGGACCGCGCCGACTCCGACATCATCGTCCGCGCCCCAGTCCGTGCTGATATCCAGGCGAATGGTTGGCCCTACGAAGAGACCCCGGACGCGGACTACGCCTTCCGCGCCCGAGTCAAGCGCGAGGTCTGGGCCGACTTTGTGGCCGACGCCGCGATGGCGGTGGATTACGACAACTACAAGAACACGGTGCCGGAGGACGACGACGCCCGGCACGAGGCGTACATGGAGTCTGATGGCGCTGCTGGCGCTCCAGCCGCCCGGCTGGGACAAGTGTCGCCAAGGGTAGCCTGGGTTGTCGCCCACATCGACCTGCCCGAGCAGACGGAGCGCCTGCCCAAGCCCATCCAGGAGAAGACCCGGGTGCGGCTCGACGACGCGCTGCCGCACGACACCCTGCCGCAGCTGCGCGACCGAGCTCTGATCATCTTTCTGCTCTCGACGGGTTGTCGGATCTCAGAGGCGCTCACCCTTGACCGCAGTGACTGGCAGCGCGAGCAGGTCGTAGTGATGGGCAAGCGTCGAAAGGAACGCGTGGTGATCATCTCGCCCAAGGCTCGGGCTGCCGTCGACGAGTACCTGGCTTTAAGGACCGACCCCTCCCCCGCTCTCTTCATCGGGTTCCAGCGCGGGATGGTCGGCGGGGTCGAGAACCGGCTTACGCCTGGTGGCGCTGGGTACGTATGCGATCAGGTGGCGCGGCGCCTCGGTCTTGAGCGCTGGCATCCGCACCAGCTCAGGCACACGTTCGGGACCGCTGTTGAGGAGGAGCTCGGGGATCCGCGACTCACCGCGGAGCTGCTCCGCCACAGCGGGCTGGGGTCGGTGAGCGGGTACACCAAGATCAGCAGGCGCAGGCGGGAGGAAGCGGCGGCAGCGCTAGCTGTAGGGCGGCAGAATGGAATCCGAATACGCGACGGGGCATAGTAACGTCCTCGGGCGCTGGTATCCTGCCGGATGCTTTGGCTGCTCTTCCTCCCCCTCCGAGCCCTCCT